>ERZ772882.325-NODE-325-length-66234-cov-7.861240_pt1 | contig 66234 bp, 74 predicted proteins | sample MGYA00580576_ERZ772882 | MGnify/ENA primary metagenome ERZ772882 (study PRJEB29015, sample SAMEA2737658) | human gut metagenome | biome: human gut; feature: human-associated habitat; material: faeces | place: China | collected 2012 ... | reverse complement strand
TTGAGAGGGGGCGGGGACAGTTTTTACAAAAAACGTCCCCGCCCCCTCTCAATGATGCCGCTTCAGCAGCGGCGGGCTAACCTTCGAGGAAGGCTTTGTAGGCTTCGGCCGTGGCAAGAATGTCCACGCAGCTGGCCAGCTCGAAGGGGCTGTGCATGGAGAGGAGGGCCGGGCCGCAGTCGATGACCTGCATGCCGTAGGCGGCCAGGAAGAGGGCCACGGTGCCACCGCCGCCCACGTCCACCTTGCCCAGTTCGGCGGGCTGCCAGGGGATGTTGCGGGCGTTGAACAGGCCGCGCACATAGCCGTAGAACTCGGCATCGGCGTCGCTGGCACCGTATTTGCCGCCGGAGCCGGAGTACTTGGAGCAGACGGGGCCGTGGCCCAGCTGGGCGGCGTTCTGTTTTTCGTGCACTTCGGGGAAGTCGGGGTCGAAGGCGGCGTCCACGTCGGCGGACAGGGCGCGGGTATTGAGCAGCACCTGCGAGACAGGGATGCCCGGGGCCCAGGCGCGGGCCAGGTCTTCGAAGCAGTACTGCAGGAAGCGGGAGGCCGCGCCGGTGGCACCGTCGGAACCGATCTCCTCCTTGTCCCAGAACATGACGGCCATGTTGGGGCAGAGGCGGTTGGTGTTCTTGGCGTTGAGCAGGGCCTCCAGGGCGGTGAAGACGCAGATGCGGTCATCCTGGCCGTAGCCGCCCACCAGCCCCTTGTCGAAGCCCACATAGGTGGCGGGGCCCGCGGGCACGACCTGGAGTTCGGCGGTGACGAGGTCTTCCTCGCGAATGCCGTACTTGGCGTTGAGCAGCTCCAGCACGTGCTGCTTGATGGGCTCCTTGATGTCCTTGTTCTTGGCGGCGGTGGGGGCCGGGCTGTGGCCGAGGATGATGTTCAGCTTTTCACCGTCAAAGACTTCGGCCAGGGTCTGGCTGTTTTGCTTGCGGGCCAGATGGGGCAGCAGGTCGGCGATGGTGAAGACGGGCTCTCCGGCTTTTTCACCGATGGCCACGCTGATGCTCTTGCCGTTTTCCAGCACCACCACGCCGTGCAGGGCCAGAGGCCGGGCCAGCCACTGGTACTTGCGGATGCCGCCGTAATAGTGGGTCTTGGCCTGAGCCACACCGGGCTGCTCGACCAGCGGACGCTGCTTGAAGTCCAGACGGGGGCTGTCGGCATGGGCGGCGATGAGGTGCACGCCCTTCTGCAGCGGGATCTTGCCCTTGCGGGCGGCGAAGATGGCCTTGCCGCGCAGGTTGCGGAACACGGTGTTCTTTTTGAAGTCCTCGCTGAACCCGGCTTCCTGCAGGCGTTTCTGCACATAAGCCACGGTCTCGCGCTCGGTCTTGCAATTGCTGAGGAAATCCATGTACCGCTTGACCAGAGCGTCCATCTGGCGCTTCTGGGTGGCGGTGGTGTACACGTCCCAGGCATTGCGGGGACTGTAGGTGAGGGAAGGCGTTTCTGCTTTTTTCATATCCAGTATCCTTTAGGCAGCGGTACTGCGGCTGCCTTTTCATGGAGCCGGTGCCCGGCTGGCCGGAGGTCCGGCAGCCGCGGCAGGGCGTGATGCTCCGGCCGGTGCATGGCCGGGAAGCATGGCCCGCATGGCGCTGTGGAGCGGGGTGCGGGCGGAAATATGCTCTAGCCGGCCAGCAGCTGTTTGAGCAGGGCCGTCAGGCGCGGCAGGTCTTCGGGCAGGAGCGTGCGCGGGTCGAGGCAGAAGCTCCTTTCTTCCAGACGGCCCAGCACCGGCGGCGTGGTATCCAGCAGGGCCTGCTTGAGGGCCGTGGCGCTCATGGCGGCGGGCTCCAGGCAGACCAGGGTGGTGGGCAGGTCGCGTTCCGGGAAGGCGCCGCCGCCCACGCGGGAAACATCCGGGCGCAGGCTGATGCGGCAGGCGGGGCCCAGGGCGCGGCGCAGCCGGGCGGCCAGCGAGCGGGCGGCACGGGCCAGGTCTTTGGGGTCCCGGCAGATGTCGCGCAGGGTCGGGATCTCGCGGCGGGCGCGTTCGGGCTCGCAATAAAGGCGCAGGGTGGCTTCCAGCGCGGCCATGGTCAGCTTGTCGCAGCGCAGGGCGCGGGTGAGGGGATTCTTTTTCAGGGCCTCGATGCGCTCCCGGCTGCCCACGATGAGGCCGCATTGCGGGCCCCCCAGCACCTTGTCGCCGGAGAAGGTCACCACGTCGGCGCCTCCGGCCACCACTTCGGGCACCGTAGGTTCGTTGGGCAGGCCCACGGAAGAAAAGTCCATGAAGGAACCGCTGCCCAGATCCTCGATGACGGGCAGGCCGTGTTCCCGGGCCAGGGCCGCCAGATCGGGCAGGGGCACGGCGGAATGGAAGCCCACGATGCGGTAGTTGGAGGTATGCACGCGCATGAGGGCGCGGGTGTCTTCGTTGATGGCCGCGGCGTAGTCGTGCAGGTGGCAGCGGTTGGTGGCGCCCACTTCGCGCAGGCGGGCACCGCTTTTTTCCATCACTTCCGGGATGCGGAAGCTGCCGCCGATCTCCACCAGTTCCCCGCGCGAGACGATGACCTCGCCGCCCTTGCAGAAGGTATCCAGCACCAGCAGGACGGCGGCGGCATTGTTGTTGACCACCATGGCGGCCTCGGCGCCGGTCAGGCGCTGGAGCAGCTCGTCGATGATGACGTAGCGGCTGCCGCGTCCGCCGCTGTGCAGGTCGAGCTCCAGGTTGCAGTAGCCGGAGATGACCCGGCGCACGGCCTCCTGGGCACTCCGGGCCAGCACGGAACGTCCCATGTTGGTATGGATGACCACGCCGGTGCCGTTGATGACATTACGCAGGCGCGGCGCCGTCTTGCGGCGGACGAAGGCCAGCAGCTCGGACAGGCAGGCCTCCAGGGCCAGTTCGGCGGCATCCTGTACGCGACCGGCGCGGATGTCGTCGCGGCGGCTGTCCCAGAAATCCGTGACGGCCTCGCGCAGCAGGGGGCGGGGCAGGTCGTGCAGGGCCTTGTCCGCCGTCAGCAGGGCATCCAGACTGGCGTCCATGGACGGCAGGGCACGGAAAAGGTGGTTCATGCGTCCTCCTTGGCGCCCCGGGCGGAGGCGGGCTGTTCCAGCAGATGGGGGTAGAGGCCGTAAAATTCCGCCAGCATGTACAGGGACCCGCTGATGATGACCGGAGCCCTGTCGTCGCCGGGCAGGTCGCGCACGGCATCCAGGGCGTTGCGCACGTCGGGCAGCAGGGTGGCATGGGCCGGGGCCGCAGCGTTGGCGGCGGCCACCACCTGGGCGGCGTCGGCGGCGCGCTCGTTGTGCAGGGCCGGGATGAAGAGCGGCGCGTCACCCAGGGCCCGCTTGAGCAGCATCAGGGCCGGGTGCCAGTCCTTGTCGCCCAGACAGGAATAGATGGCCGCACGCGGGCGCAGGCCGGACTGGCGCACATGGGCCAGTAGGGCGGCCATGCCGTGGGCATTGTGGGCGCCGTCCAGCAGCAGGGGCGGATGCTGGTCCGTGGCGGGCACGGACTGCAAACGGCCGGGCACGAAGGCCCGGGCCAGTCCCCGAGCCACGGCATCGGGCCGCGGCGTCACATGCAGGCGTGGGGCCAGGGCCTGCCAGGCGTGCAGGGCCACGGCGGCATTGATGCGCTGGTGCGGCCCGGCCAGCCCCAGCGGCATGTTGCCCGGCAGGGGCTCGACGATGTGCAGGGGAGCGGCCAGCCGTTCGGCCTGACGGCGCAGGACCTCTTCGGCAGCCGGGAACTGGGGCGCGCTGACCACCGGCACGCGGGGGCGGATGGCGCCGCATTTGTCCAGGGCGATGTCTCGCAGGGTGGGGCCCAGGATGGCGGCATGATCCATGGCCACGGGCGCGAAGCAGGTCAGGTCGCTGGCCAGGGCCGTGGTGGCATCATGGGCGCCGCCCAGCCCGGCCTCCATGACGGCCAGCTGCACGCCCTGACGGGCAAAGGCCAGTATGGCCAGCACGGTCAGGAATTCGAAATAGGTCAGGTCCGGTCGCGCCGCGTAGACTTCCGTGGCCAGCCCGGGCCACAGGTCTTCTTGCAGGGGGACGCCGTCGATGCGGATGCGCTCGCAGGGGGAGAGGAAGTGCGGCGAGGTATAGAGCCCGGTGCGGCAGCCGTGGGCGCGGGACAGGCTGTCCAGAAAGGCGGACGTGGAGCCCTTGCCGTTGGTGCCCACGATCTGGGCCACCACAAAGGGCGGGCGGGAAAGGCCCAGGCGGGAGAGGGCGGTCTCCATGCGCGTCAGGCTCAGGTCCATGTGGAAGAAACCAAGACCGTCCAGGTGTTCCCAGATCTGGTCGATGGTCGTGAAATGCTTTGCAGTCTTCATGCCGCGACCATGCCACAATTCCCTGTCCTTGTCAGCGCTTGCGCCAAGGGGAAAAACGTTCCATCGCAGGATGGCCGTACGAAAAAAATATTTTATGCCTGTGGCTGCTGCGGCGTACTGACTGCAAGTGGTGGCCGGGGGATCGGGCAGCATAGTGATGCCTGTTGCAGATCCGGCTGCTTGCGGCAGTCCCATTCCCTTGCTAGGCTGGATTCCGAAAAGGAGGCTATGCATGATCCGTCTTGAAAAGGCCGGCCGGGAAGATCTGGCTGCTCTTGTACAGTTGCAGGAAATGGTGCGGGCGCGTCTGCTGCCGGAAGGGCAGCCTTTGCCCGAGACGGCCGGAGATTCGCTGGAGGATTTTTTTGCTCACGGCGTGGTGTTGCGGGCCCTGATGGAAGACGACACCATGGTGGGTGCCGTAGGCGGGCGAGAAGTGGACGGCGGACAGCATTTGGCCCAGCTGCTGGTGCATCCGCAATGGCAGGGACAGTATGTGGAGACCATGCTGCTGTTGCAGATGGAAAGCCTGCTGCCCGAGGCCCGGCGCGAACTGCTGTTCCCGGCACGGGATGCCGCGGATCTGCGGCCACTGCTGTGGCTGGGCTATACCGTCAGTGAAGAGACGCCCCTGCCGCACGGCCTGACCCTGTACCGGCTGGAGAAGTCATCGATCTAAATGCCGGATGATTCAGAGGGGGACAAGGGCAGGGCCGTATATCCAGCCAAAACAGTGATGCCTTGAGAGCAGATCTTCTGCATTGAAATGCCCAGCTTTTCCATAGTGTGATTCTCGCCGTTCAGATTTCTGCCCACAGAAAAATTCCACTTTATGGAATAAACGGGCGTAGTCTGAGGAAGCATGACGGAGAGGAAAGAACATGCCATTGGCACTTGGAACAGTTATCCTCGTCCTCGCTATCATACTTCTACTTGGACAAGGGAATTTTTTCAGAGGATGCGTACGGTTTTGGAAAGCCCAGCTGATACTTCTGGTCGTATATCTGCTGCTCTCTGGCTGGGCGTGTATCTGTGCCCTGTTGAATTGATCGAGACTACGGACGATCTATCAAGTCGGCATTTCCATCCTTGCTAATATTTTTTATTTTACTAAGCTTGGTATAGATCCACTGTAATCAAGGTAATGAAAGATATGCTGGAGTAACTGTTTTTTGTGAATTATTTCTTGGAAACGGAGAAGATTATGGGGCGCGTTGTAAAAGACGAGAAGGAACTTGCGCAAGCAATCAAAAATAATGTAGACTATATAGAAGTAGAAGGCGGAATAAAAGATTTTTTTATAAAGGTGAAAGGGACTGGAAAAATTGCATGGACATTGTGTATAGGATGTCTTGCAATTGCTGCTGCCATGACTGCTTATATGGTCACGAAAGAGGATGGAGATATTAAAAAAACAGCAGTTGCAGCTATATCTGCAACTGCAGCTGCCGCTATACTTGGGCCAACAACAGCTGCAACATGCGTGATGATGGCAGTTGCCGCTGGTGGTGTCGACGTGCTTAACAAGCTTCGTGAATATCGTATAGAAGAACAAGGGGGCAGGCTGTTTCTTGTAAAATAGAAATTCTTGAAATTTGTATATGGTATAAATACTATTTTGACGTATAAATAAATAATTTGTCTCTTTGGATAGATATCAGTAATGAAAAGTTGATATCCAAGAAGCACTGAGAGGAATTCCAGATAGATTTTCCTCGTTCATTCCATCCGCATGTGAGGACCGTGCCCCAAAAGCAAAGTCTGGAAGTCAGCCACAAGAGAGTGTCCACTTCTGTTATGCGGGATAAAAAAAGGTGGATACACGCGGGCATGCATGTATCCACCTGATCGTTCCATGGCGCGCCCGGGAGGATTCGAACCCCCGGCCAAGAGCTTAGAAGAATACTGACGGTAGTGCCCATGAGTGCCTTTAAGCACTTATCCCCTTGATTTTCAAGTCTTGCGGGTGATAGCAGATACCCATAACTGCCCATGGAATCTAAAAAGGTGGGTGACAAATGGGTGACAAACAGCGATGGCATACGTTGCCGGGGAAAGAGGGGGTGCTGTATCGCGAGCATCCCACGCGGAAGCATGGCCGTGGACCTGACCGTTGCCTCTCGATCCGTTACAGGGTTGGAGAGGGCAAGCGTGTCCATGAGTCGCTGGGCTGGACCAGCGAAGGCTGGACGGTCGCCAAAGCCGTCGCCTTGCTGCGCGAGCTGAAGGAAAATATCCGCACGGGAAAGCGTCCGCAGAGCCTGCGCGAGATGCGATCCATGGCTGAGGAGCAGAAGCAGCGCGAGACCCAGCTTGCCCGTAGAGCACAGATAGCCGATTTGACCTTCCGAGAGCTGGCAGAGCATTACACCATGTGGACTCAAGCGCATCGTGCCAGTCATACCAAGGTCGTCCAGTTGCTGGCAACTCATATCCTGCCCATCCTTGGAGATCGTCTCGCACGAGAGATCACGCCGCAGGACGTGGCTGATCTTGGCCGAGTTGTCGCTGCCAAGCGGCCTCTTTCTGGACGGAATAAAAATAATCCCGCAGCCGGGCTTTCTCCCCAGACGGTTTTGCATATCCTCAAAACCGTTCGGGAGGTCTACAATTACGCATTGGAGACGCCAGCCCCAGGCGCTCCAGGCATCATGCTGTTCAGCGGCGCGAATCCGGCGATTTTGAGCCGCCGCAATCGCGCTATCATGCTCCCCAAAATGGACAGCCGCCGACTCCGCGTCCTGAGCGATACAGAGATCACGGAGCTGCTTAGTTACAGGGGGCGGCGTGGGGAGTCCGTGGAGATCCACGACATGATTCTGCTCTCCCTGGATACGGGATTGCGCGCCGGGGAGCTTCTCAACTTGCGCTGCGAAAGCTGCGATCCTGAGACCGGAGCCATTCGCGTGCTTACCGGAGCAAAAGATAGCGCTCGGTCCACAAAAGGCGGAAAAACACGCATCCTCCATGCGGGGCGTCTTTTCCCCGAGGCGCTCTCCATGCTGCGCGAACGCCTGCAGCGTATCCCTTCGGGTTATCTTTTTCCTGGTCCAGACGGGCATGTGCGTTCTCCGTTCAGCCTGCCGCGTGCAATGCATCGCATCATGGACAAGCTCGGCTTTAACGATGGTGTCACCGATCCGCGCAACCGGGTGGTCTGGCATACCCTGCGGCACACGTTCGCCACACGGATGCTGGAGGCCGGGCTGGACATTTATGCCCTGAAGACGCTCATGGGCCACGCCAGCGTCACGACCACGGAGATCTATCTCCATATCTGCGACATGGACAAGCGCCGGGCCGCTCTGGCCAAGGCAGAGCTGGCCCGGCAAAAGCTGGTTACAGGGACGGGGGAACAATGAGCGTCACTCCTTTGGCTTCGAGATAAGCGAGGAAGAAGGCCGTCGGATAGACGACAGCGTCGCCCATCTTCATGCGGAACTTGGGGCCATTCCCCAGATAGTCATCGTTAGAGACACTCTTGGAGCTGATGGCACCGCCGGTGAAATACTTGACCTCCTTCCTGGCGATCATGGGAGGAAGCTGGTCCAGGAAGCAACCCAGCACCTTCAGCTGGGGCGGATCGGGAATCCGGGTGACATTACTCATGATCTGACCTCCACAAAGCGCGTCAGCGCCGCATCGCGGGCGATGCCCCACGGGCGCTTGCGCATGGTAAGCCCGGCGTCGCGGGCGGCCCCCTCCAGATCTTCGGGGCGGCCGTGCCAGTGGAACTGTGCCTGGGCGACAACAGACAAAAACTTGAAGCCGAAGCTGCGATCCGTCTTGTAACGGGGGAGCACGAAGCGCAAAACCTCGCGCAGGGCCGCCTCGGCAGGACGGGTCGCTCCCTGGTCAGGGACAGCGTGCATCTTGGTGTAAAAGGGGCATGTCATGGCCAGACGTTGCCCCACGGGGCAGGCCAGGCAGAGCCCCAGCTCCTGTCGGGAGGGAGTGCTGCAGATGATGCCACAGCACTCCCCGGAGCTGATGACGCGCCCCAGACGGGGGCAGGTCACCGGAGCGCTGTTCATGCCGGATCCTCTCCGGAGACGGGCTCCGCTGGCAGAAGGGCGCGCAGGCGTTCGCACTTGAGCGCGACACTGGCGTCGAGCTCATCGGCCATGAAGGGCTCGGTGCGCAACTGGTCGATCATCACCAGCACGTCGCCGATGGCATCCACCACGTCCTCACGGGAGCCGCAGCGGCCGCGGCGCAGGTGACTGATGGCCACGATGGCCTCGGCCAGTTCTTCCTGCAGGATCTGCAGCTGGGCATCCAGACCAAAGTGACGCACGGCCTGCCTGGCGAGGGATGCATCCATCAACAGGGTAGACATACGGACCTCCTACTGCCGGGGAAGGGTATCGCCGGCGATACGTTGCATGTTCATTCTGCGCATCATGCCCCCTCCACCTGCCGGATACGTTCCCCTATCCATCGCATGACTGGCACAGCCATGCTGTTTCCGAGGGATTTGTATCTCGCTGAATCAGAAGCAGGCTTCCCATTGTGGGGAACGTCCGTCCAGCCATCGGGGAATCCCTGAAGGCGTTCGCATTCAAGCGGAGTGAGGCGGCGCACCTTCATCTCATAGAACAGAGTCTGGTCATTCGAGGTTGCCAGGGGGAGGCTTTTGTCTTGGGATAGCAGAGGGCCTTTCCCCCCTCCTGGTTTCCTCTCTCTCAGGCGCATGATTATGGTCGGCCCTCTGTCAGGACAGGGAGAGGCATCATATCCTTCGCTCGTCAGCGCCCCTGCCTTGTCTCCATACTGAGAAATTACGAGCTTTGATTCCTGAGCGTCGTTGTCAGCATAGGGCTTTGTCGTCAGCGGGACACAAACGAGATTGTGATACTCGTCCCCCGCTGGCCCGCTTGTTCCTTTTGCCCATTTGCAGCTCATTGCCTGACCTACTATCTCCGGGACATAGAATCCGGCTTGTGCCCTGTTATCGTCAGCGCCACCTGCTCCAAGGCATCCAGTAAGGGCCTGGGTAACGTCCTGCCTCTTTTTTCCGCCCGTCGGAGAATCCCGGCGCAGGCAGCCGGGCTCAAAAAGAACCGCTGCGGGATGTCTCCAGTCTGAAGAATGTCCGACAAGGAAGACTCGACGGCGGCGCTGGGGCACTCCGAAGAATTGAGCGTCAAGCACTCTCCATGCGAGATGATACCCGACACCATCCAGCGCCCGGATGAATGTCCCGAAGTCCCGTCCAGCCGCAGTGGAAAAAGCTCCGGGGACGTTTTCCCATAGAAACCACTTAGGCTTAATCTCTGCCACAAGCCGTACAAAGTGCATGGCCAGTCCGCTGCGGATGTCGGCCAGTCCGCCTCTTTTCCCGGCGATGGAGAATCCTTGGCAAGGAGTCCCACCGACCAGAAGGTCAACTGATCCACGGCAAACTTCCCCCCTTATTCTTGTCATGTCGCCCAGATTCGGTACATCTGGGAAATGATGCTTGAGGACTGAGCAAGGGAAGGGCGCGACCTCGGAGAATGCCACCGGGGTCCAGCCAAGACCCTTCCAAGCCACACTTGCGGCCTCGACGCCCGAACATAGCGAGAGATAGCGCATGCCAGACTTCCTCCACGCCTTTACTGTGCAGTCCTACTGCCGGGGAAGGATATCGTCGGCGAGAGGGGCTTTTTTGAGATGCGCCACGATCTCGCCCAGGGCCAGCGCGCCGAACTCCGCCACCTCGGACATACAAAGCGCTCCGGACGCGGAGCGGAAGCTCAGGTGCGATTCTGCAGCATCCCCGAAGGCGATCATCACGCAGATCATCCCGCGGGCGCCTTCCTGCTTGCCCCGATCCATGAACTCCTTGACGCCGCGCAGGATATCGGCGCGTTTCTGGCCGATGAAGGGGGAGATATCGTCGTCCATACTCACCTCGTAAGGTCAAAATATATTTCCGTCCCGCGCTCATCGCAGCCCGGGAAGGCACGCATCAGAGCCGTCACCAGTGTGTCCGTTGTCTGGCAGGCATAGCGCCATGCGCCCGTGCGGGCATAGAGCGGACAGGTGGCTCTGGCATCGTCCATAAGGGTCAGGGCCGCCGCCAGCATGGCGCAGGCCAGAAAAGTCCGGCGCTCAGGCGGCAGCCCTGTTTTTTTGAGGTAGGGGCGCAGGCGGTTCTCCATTTTTTCCAGCGCATACTCGACCTCGCGCCGCCTCTTGACGCGGGCAGCGTATCCCGTGGCCACAACTGCCAGCCACTTGCAGATCTTTGCGTATTGCTCCGGAGCGGCCTTTTCAAAAATCGGCTTCCAGACGCGCAGGACATGGAACAGGACAGAGATGGCCACCTTGCACTTTTGTGCCTGGCGCAGTTCCGGCAGGTCGGGGATCATATCCGCCACGGCCCGCAGCTTTGCCCGTTCTTCAGGAGACAGAGCGCCCATGCTTCCTCCTACGCCACGGCTGCTGCCCGGCGCTGTCCGGCCTGCTGCAGGAATGCCAGCAGGGCACGATGGGTCATGCTCAGGCGCTGGGGCGGCAGGCCGCGCAGGCGCACCAGATAGCTGGCTGTCTTGACAGAGGCCGCGGGCTTTGCATACAGTTCTTGGGACATAGCACTCTCCTTTGTGAGGGGTCAGGCCTCGGGCGGTACCAGCGCCCGGGGCCTTTTTTTGTTATTCGGGGGATAGCTGGCGGTCATGGACATCGCCCGCCAGCGCTACCAGTTGCATGATGGCCTCCACGGCCTCGTGGCTCAGGCGGCGCATCTCCTGCAGCTCTTCCGCCGTGATCTTGCCGTCCGCGATCTGCTCCGCCGCCGCCACGGCGAATTCCCCGAACTCGCGGATGCTGACGCTCAGGCCCGTGACAAGCTGCACCGGCCCGTCATCCGGGAGGCGCAGGGGCACGAAGGCACCGCCGCGCTGCCTGGCCAGGAAGACCAGCGGCAGATCGCTCTCGCAGACGTCCATGAGCGGCAGGAGCAGCTCCGCGCCCAGCTTGTGGCCGGGCTGCTGCGAGAGCTCGCTCATCAGGGTGGCGTAGGGCTTGCCCACCAGGTCCGCCACCGTGCGGGCATCCAGGCCAGAGGGGGCCGCCTTGACCATGCCGTGGACCACGGCCGTCAGCGAAGGATAGGGAGGACGGTTCATGCGAAAATCTCGTTATTGTTTGCGTGGTTCATTCATCGAAAATGCGATATGCGGACACAATAGCGCGGATCAGCGCGTGCGGGGCTTGGGGCCGGTGGGCACATCCTCGGCCCTGGGCAGGAGCTCCACGGGGATGTCCAGCCGGTAGCGCAGGACACGGTGATGCCGCACGGGCATGCGCTCGTTGCGCAAGCTCTTGCTGACGGAACGGCCAGATATGCCGAGGAATTTTCCAATAGATTCGAAGGTGATGCCGTGCTCCAGCATCCAGACCTTGAGCTTGAGGAAGCGCTGCTCTTGCCTGCCCGTGGGGGTTAAGATAAACTGCTGCATAAAATCCTCTTTTTGTTCGGCGGGGATATTGAATGTGTATGTATGTGGGGAAAATATGTATGATTCATACATATTTGTCAACGCAGATTCAGAGATAAAAATGAATAGAACAAATAATTCTGAATTATACGAGCGTGTTACGGCGGCGGGAAAATTTTTCGGCGGCCTGCCCGCATTCGCGGAGATGATCGGGGTCCAGTACCGCACCTTCCACGCCTATCTGAGCGCCAAGCGCCAGCACAACCTGTGGCCGCTGCTGCCCACCATGCTGGAGGCCTTTCCGCGCCTGTCGCGGCAATGGCTGTATTTTGGGGAAGGCCCCATGCTCATCGGGCACGGCACGCCCCTGGACAGGCCGGTGCCCCTGCAGGAGATCGCGGCCGCGGCCGAAGCCATGGCCGCCGAAGCGGGCGGGACCTGGGGCGATGTGCTGACCTACATCGTGGATGCCGCACGGGCGGAAGGGGAGAAGCGGGAGCCGGTGGCCGACAGCCGCCAGATCCAGGAATTGCAGGAAAAGCTGCTGGCGGCGCAGGCAAAGATCATCCAGTTGCAGGATGAGCTGCTGACCAGGCAGAAGGAAGGGCACGCAGGCGCCCCCAAGGCCGCGCCTGCCCGCATTGGCGACAGTGCTGCCCGTTTGTAGGGTGGCGGCAGTAGGGGGAAATCGATTGAGTAAAGGATATGGTCGGCTCCTAGTGTATGGGGGAATAGGCTTTGTTCTCTTCTGCGTGGCTGGAGTTATCCTTATTGTGATGCTACAATCCAAGGAAGATGGAAGATTGCCTTTTTTGATGACTAGCAAAGCCTTGGCTTGGGCATCATGGATGGGAACAGTAGCATCAATTGTTGGTCTAGCTGCCTCTGTTTATGCAGCTATAAAGGCAGCTAAATCTGCTGACGCTGCAGTAGATGCTAAAAATAGTACTATTGAAGTTATTCATAATTTAAAAGATGCTCATTATGGTGGAAAAATTGATGCCGTAATTGCTAAAATACAACATATAGAGACTCTTCTTAAGGATAAAAACAATAATAAAGATCTTATATTGTATATATTTGATTATTTATTTAAGGATTTAACTGAAATTTCTTTTATGATAAATATCGGTGGTGATATGAATAGGCGGATACGGGAAACAACCAGTAATTTTCAAGATTTGCAGATGTATTTCTATGAAAGGAAGTCTGATGAAATTGATGAATCCTATCTCTATATAGCATTAGGTAAAATAAAAAAGAGTCTCATGGAAAACTCTAGCGAAATTCAAAAGCTTCTTGAGGGAAAAGCAAATGACTAAGATCATAAAATTGGTAGAAAAAATCATCGATATGACAAAAGAAAATGTTATTGAATGGGTAGAAGGATCAGATTCATCACGGCCTTTTTCCCAATTTTTTACACATACATTCAGAGTTAAGTTTTATCCGAGTATTAAACTGTCTGGTAATGCAGTGCGTTATTTAGGGCCGCGTGAAATTGTTTTTTTAAATAGTAAGGGAGAGATTATAACTTCCGTAACCGAAAACTATTCTGACGAAGCTGCTATTCTTTTAAATATTCTACAAGAAAAAATTATGACACAGAAAGAGCATAAAATAGATAATGAAATTGATAAAATTTCAAGGGAGATTGAGGAAATCCCGCTATCTAAGGTGCCATTTTAATTATAGAAAGGCCGAAGACAATTTTTAGTCTCCGGCCCCCTTTTTCTATCCCTCCACGCTCAGATCCAGATACCAGATGCGGCCGCCACGGCGGTGGCGGACGAAGCGTTCCTGCAGCAGAGCGCCCAGGCGTTTCTGGCTGGGCAGGGGGTCTTTGCTGCGGCTGTTCCACCAGACGCGGAAGCGGTCATAGATGGCCGTGGCCGTAGTCTTCACACCTTTGCTGCTCTGGCAGCATTCCTGCATAAAGTCCCGGATCAGGCCGGCTTCCCTGTCCGCAGGCAGAAGGGGCTGCTCCGGTGTGCTGGCCACCAGTTCGCAGCAGCGGCAGAAGATGCCCTCCACCTCGGCCATGCTGGTGGCGCCCATGAGGCGGGCGCACTGCATGGCGCTGCCAAGGATGCGTTCCCGCAGGGCAGGGCGCAGACGCAGGGCCGCCGGGCTCAGGCCTACGGGCTGACTGCCGGAGCGTCCGGGCATTTCGTACCGGCCCAGACGCCGCAGGCTGGGCAGCACTTCCCCGGCCAGCCATTTCTGGAAGGGCAGGGCACGAGGCTTGTCGCTGCGGGCCACGAAAAAGTAGAGGCCGGGCTCGGACAGCGTGAGCATGTTTTGTGGCGCAGAGGGGGTCTGAACGGAATAGACCCCCCTCCATTCGTCGGGGACATGCCCGATGGTGGAAATGCCTTTCCACTGATAGCCAAGAGCAATTGCGGCATCCTTAGCCACGAACCACGGTTCTCCGGCGTCATCCAGATGCACGCGCAGGGGCTGGCCCTCAAATTCAAACAGCGGCAGGGCGGCATCAGGCATGGCGCACCTCTCCGGCTGTGGGCATGGCCACCAGCTGGCAGCCGCAGCCCAGGGCGTGCAGCACATCCGCATTGCAGCGGGCCAGCCGGTCACGCTGGGCTTCCAGCCGTGCGGCGCATTCATCCAGCAGCTCGGCGGCGGCTTCTCGTTCCAGCGCATCCTCACGGGAGACATAATCGGCCACCAGCCGCAAACGGGCAGGCAGGACGCGCAGCAATTCGCCAAGATCGCTGAAATCGTGGAACGTACTCATGGGACACCTCGTTAGGTTGGGATTGGGATATAAAAAAGGCGGCATGACGCTCCCCAGCCTAACGAGCTGCCGGGGCCTCACGGACACCCGGACGTCATACCGCCGCAATCTGCCAAAAGCAGTTGGCTACAAAAATAGTTTGTATCTGCATAGCTGCGCCTTGGGAGCGACAGCAGGCGGCAGACGCGCCTCGTTAGGTTGGGAAGTCTAGTGTGCCCGGATGGCCGCCAAAGGTCAAGGGGGCTTGCCAAGGGGGGAGGGAACAGCTAGAAAAAAGAAGGCGGCAGGTGCGCGAACACCCGCCGCCGTGGGCACATCCCCCGCGATTAACTGGATCGCAAGTTTTGGCCCGGTAAGAGTTGCACCTCCTACCGGGCTACTTGCGTCTTAGAGGTTCAACAAGCGAATCACCAAGGCCGCAAGGACGGCGGCCACAAAGGCAGCTAGCACGTCCCGGAGGAAGTGTTTCATGGGAGTACCCTCCTTTAGGAGGATGCGCCCGCCGATGGCCTAGCACAGATGCCTGACAGGCCGCAATCTCCCTCCGGGTGTGGCCCTCAATTATGATGAGACGCCCTGCAGAAAGTTTCCTTCCTGCGGGGCGTTTTCCGTTGTGGGGGAATCTTGTTTCACCCGGAAATAAATGCTACTATAGTCGTTAAACTATGTTTTGCCCGGCATATAGCAAAAGGAGCAAACAGGCATGAACGGTTATTCCCTGTTTTTTGTAGTGATATTCTGTGGTTGTGCTGTCTGGAGCCTTGCCGGGCTGATATTTCCCAAGGTGCTCGTGGTGGCGCCTCCTGAGCGGAGAACGCGGGGCTATGCCTTTTTCTTTCCTTTGGCTGCTGCGGTTTTCTTTTTTGGGCTTGCTCTGTCCTGTGACCCTAAGGTTCAGGCCGCCGGTGTCTCTCTTATCTTGTTTGGCGGTATCCCGGCCATGCTGTTATGGCGAAAAATGCACCAGCCGCTCCGCCCTTGCGAGCTGCTGGCGGCAGCAAAAACAGACAGAGAGCCTGCAAGGCCCTCCAACGACACCCCTGTGGAAACGGACTGTCCTTTCTGCGCGGGTAGGCAGGAAAAAGAGGGCTACGGCTCTTTTGAAAATTATGAACGCTACCGGGAAGCTTTGGACAAGGCGCTGGATACGACGTCGTGCGGCAAGGCTGCCCTGGACAGACTGGATGCCTTGGTGGAAGCGGCCCCTCTTGCAGATCATGAGCTGCTGACAGAGGCTACTGAGGAGTGCTTTTTCCAGCAGTGTGAGTCCAAGCATCCCGTGGCTGTGGTGCGCCTGTTCGACAAGATGCACCAGGAGCATCCCTGCATGGCGTTCGCCCTGCGGCATGGGGGGCTTGATGAAATGGTCGCCGCCTTCTGCGAAAGCCTCAGCAATCCCCTGCCGGAAAAGGGACGTGCCAAAACCATCGTGGGATTGTTGGAATCAGACCACCCGCTGGTCAAGGGCGCCCTGGCATCTTCTGCGGCCGATATCGCCGACTGGCTGGACGGGGAGTGCGAGGAACTCTGGCCAGACTGGGAGGCCGGTACCCACAATAATATGCCGCCTGAAGCCCTGATTTCGGAACTCGTGGCTTGCCTTGCCGGAGAAAAAAAACCGGAGGCTATTGCCGAGGACGCTTTGCCTGAGGCTGGCATGCAGATGCGCCTCCCCAGTGAGAGCCGCAGGGGCATTTTTTATGATGTGGATCTTGAGGCTATGACCTGTACTTGTCCAGATTGGCAAACACGGCGCAGTGCCCAGCCTGTGGATTCTCCGGCGCGTTACTGCAAGCATCTGTTAAAAGGCCTTGCCTTGTATCCTTCTGCATTTCCGCCTGCATTGGAGGATATGCGTCTTTTGCTGGAGGCTTTTCAGGCTGACCACAGGGGGCTGCCCTGCCCATCTTCGGAATATTCGGCATTTTACGGGACTCACAAAGGAATCCCCTACGCCTTGGGATGGCAGCATGACTCGGAGTGGGGAAATGTGTTTTTGCCCGGCATGCGCTATGGCTACAGCTTTGAACAGCAACGCTGGTCTTACAGGCAAGAGCCGGACGATGCTGATTTCTGGATAGCAGAACTGGCCAGTCTGATGGGGGAAAAATAGTAGGAGATGGCGTATGAGTATTGTTGAAGAAATAAAATTTGATAGCTTTAAAGACTTTTATGATGCGATGGGGCCAACTGGAGAGCTATTTGGAGCTTTACAAGGATTTATTTTTAGAGGGCATTCGACTGAATCTTATAAATTGATTCCATCGGCGTTCCGGTATAGTAAAGATGCTCAGGGTGAATATAATATTGATACTCTTTTAAAAATGGTAACTAGGGAATTACATGATGATAATATTTTAACAACAGAATTTTCCCAAGTCTTTATAGAATATTGTTTGCTCCAAAAATTCTATCGGATAGCCAACTATAGTGGACTGCAGGTTCCATGTATCGATGATTTTATCTTTAATGCAAGTATTGAGTATCTAAAAGAACAAATGGAGTCTCCTAGTTTTTCTTGGCTGCATAAAGATCTTGTAGAATTAGCAGCCCTAGCGCAACATTATGGCATACCCACACGCCTATTGGACTGGTCGTTTGATATTTATGTTGCACTCTATTTTGCATCAAGAGGAGCTTGCAAAAAAATTGAAAAATATAGAACTATAAATGACAATTTTGCTATTTTTGCAATAAATCATAAACTTCTTTCGACAAAATTCAAAAATATTACACCAATTAAATTTATAGTTCCTACATACCATAATAACTCAAATATATGCGCACAAAAAGGAATTTTATCTTATTTTACGATAAACACCAATAATATAGTTAGAAAAAAAGGAGACTTGTTATTAAAAAGAAATACATCATCTCTAGACACACTTTTATCAAAATACAGAAGAGTATTTTCTGGGGAAAAAATATTATACAAGATAATCATTCCCTATTCACAGGCAAAAGCAGTATTTATATTTTTAAATGAACTCAATTATAATGCAGCAAAAATTTTCCCTGGGTATTGGGGAGTTGCCAGAGAGATGGAAGAAAAAAAATATTTTTATCTATAGATGACTCTTCGTTACAGCAGTCTGCCCTCCAATTCCGCCATGAGGGCAAGAGCCTCTTTTTTGCCCATGCGCGGCCCCTCGTGTCCAGAGAGACGTATCCACCAGCGGTTTTTATAGCAGTGGGCGGCACTGACCGTGCCGCCCTGGCTGGCGGTCAGGCCGCGGCACACCCCCGGCAGGAGCCAGTGCAGGGGATTCCGGTCCCGCCGGTTCCAGGACCAGCCGATCCAGTTGGCCAGATCCGCGACCAGCCCGCGCAGCCCGGCCTGCAGAAAGCGGTCCTGCCAGAAGACGCAGTCCTCGGCCCGGATGCTGGCCCCGTCATGCGCCCATGCCGCGAAGGCCCGCACCGTGAACCGGCTGCGGACGCCCCAGTTGCGGATCACGCAGCGGCGCATCAGCACACGCACGCCATCCTGCGCCTCCGGAGCGCGGCGGCCGATGTCGCGCACGATGCAGTCCTCCAGCACCAGCTCCGCGCCTGGGTCCGTCTCCGGGTAATCGCCGTTGCCCCACAGGACCCCTTTGCCTACCCTGGCCACGCGGGTCTCGCGCACCACGGCCCGGGCCCCGTCCACCCCGGAGAGGCCCTCGTCGAGCCTCTCCAGCGGCCAGCTGCCCAGATCCACCACACAGCGGCGGATGAGCACAGGCCCATCGCTGCCATAGACGGTGATGCCGTCACCCCCGGCGCTTATGGGCGCCGTGATGTACTGGTCCTCGATGATACGGCCGAAGCTGCCGGGCCCGTCATTGCTTGTCATCCAGAGCACCTCCCGTTGCATGCTTGACGCGATCCCGTTCTTCAGCCCGCTTGGCATTGTTGAATCGTTTCAGTGTGCCTACCAGGTAGCCGGTGATTCGCCGCACGCGCTCGAACGGCACGCCCTGGCCGCAGGACCGGTCATCAGGATCAGACCGCATAGGAGACCTCGACCGCCTGGACGGCAGCGATGCTGTCAGCAGCCTGGATGAGGGCCAGCAGCTCGTCCCGACGAGCCGCATGCAGCGCGAGGATAGTGTCAGGGCCATCAGGATCAACAGCAGCCAGGGAGGCAGCCGCCACCGATACCTCAGTCACGGAAGGGCTGGCGGCAGGCATGGTGAGGCTGGCGATGATGGCCGCATCGCAGGCAGACCTGACCTCCCGCTCCTTTTCTTCCTTCACCACAGACAGGGGCTTTTCCGGGCGCACCGTGACCGCACCATCCGGCAGCGGGCCGAGGTCTTCTGTGTAGCGGGGCTGGCTCTGCCAGTCGTCGCCTTCGGACGGCATCCAGTAAGGGGTGCCGCCCTGCTTGGTGCCCGTGCTGTCCAGATGCTGGCGGTGGTCTTCAACCAGCTCCCATTGGGTCCCCGTCCAGCGAGCGACCTTCCCCTCGGGGATGACGTCGGGCGGCGGCGTAGCGGTGGCGTAGGCGCTTTGCGTCAGCAGCTTGCCGCCCACCACCTGAGCAGGACGGGAGCCCCGATATTCACGGGTCAGAGCGTCAAACATGTACATCATCTTTTCCATGATATCCTCCTATAATGTTTTGGGGTTACTGGTTGAAAAAAGTTTTTCCGAAATTGGGGGCAGGGAGCGGACTCCCAAGCAGGGGCTTGGGAGCGAGACGCAATCAGAAATATTGCGGGGCGTATCGGTCTGATAGACAGAGATCAACGGCGGGAAGAAAGCGAACCTACTGCCCCTTTCGCAGTTCGAACAGTCAGTTATGGCCCTGAGACAAACACAGGAATAGATTATGGCGCAATTGCAAATATGGATATATCTCTGTCCGTCCCTACTGGTCCCCAGAATGTCCCTCAACATGTCTGGCAACCTGCCATTTTGTATCTAGGCAGGCCTGCCCAAGTATAAGATGGCCGGTTGGTTAATGCTGGACGGCATAACAGTCGTCTCCCGTCCGTAGATTGGCGAGCAGCGTGATGCATCCATGCCAACACTAAAGCATAATGTGACGCCATGAGGATAGTCACGCTCGGGGGGATAGAGAGTCTGGCGGAAAAAAGCACCATCTGCATCACCAAGCAGCGTACCGGCCGATCCTGTGATCCCAGGCAATCCAGGTGCATTATATTCTCCCGCAAAGTCTTCTCCCAGCACCCAATTTCGGAAAAACTGGCCGCTCAAGTCAGGTGCGTATAATCCCGTGGGGATAGCAGCATTGGGCCGCCACTTGCCGAGATTGGCTTTTTGGGTCTCCACATTGGCATCCCAGCCCATGAGCATGCCTTCAAAGCCTCCGGCCTCGTAGATTTCCTTGAGTTCCGGCCAGTCGTTGAAATGGATCAGATCGCCGTTGGCCCAGCAGTGATTGCTGGGCAGTTGCGTGCTGCGCCAATAGCGGGGAACACCGATCCACGATTTGCGCCATGCTTCCATGTAGTCGTTGCTCTGCTGCAGCACCTTCAGCACGCCATCTTCCACAGTGCAGGTGGTGCCGTCGGGCCGCATGATGCCGTTTTGCTTTGACGTCGCCACCAGCACGGAAAGCAGCCCTTCGGGCGTGATATTCAGACCATCACCGATCTGCACCAGACCAGTCTCGGTTTTGCTGGCCACAGGGACCTGCACGCCGATGATCTTGAGAATGGCCTCATAAAGCTGGTTCAGGGCATCAGCGCTGGGGGTGAGCCCGGCCTTTTTGATGACCTCCACGATCTCGCGCTGGGGATGCTCCACGGCCTCGGCAGGCACGGCGCTGCCGCGGACCTTGCCGGGCTGGCCGGTGACGTACTTGGCATCGGGGTCCTGGGATCCGGCGGGGGGATTGTATTTCATGCTATTCTCCTTCTTCATAGGTAAAGGTCAGCAGGGTGTGGGCCAGCTTGTCGCGCAGCATGACGCACTCCAGGGAGGCGGCGGCGCGCCAGTCCATGAGCAGCTCACCGCACAGGCTCTCGCCGCAGCGGAAGCGGAGCAGCCGGTCGCCGTGGACGATGACGTTCCACCACCAGCGGATCTCCGGCACGGCCAGATAGCCGATCTCGGGATGGGCCTGGATCTCCTCCGGCGTCAGGCCGGACGGGTCAGCGCACTGGTGGATGCCGCAGCAGAAAGGCCAGTGCTCCTCGATGGTCACGTCGTACTCCAGCGAGTCGGCCACGCCGTACCAGTAGGCCAGATCCTGACGTCCCTCGTCGCGCAGCTTTGCCAGCACGGCGCTGCGGCGCTCCTGCAGGGTGGTCCCGGCGGGCAGGCAGGCATCAGGCAGGCCAAGGACGCGCTCCCAGTCCTCCAGCCCGGCGATGGCGCTTGTGGGCAGGATCTCCATGAGCAGCAGGCGCATGGCCATATCCAGGCGCTCCAGCTCATCCGCCGAAGCCTGCAGCACCGCGGTCAGCACGGCGCCCGGAGCACGGGTCCAGGCCTGGCCCTGCGGCAGCAGGTGCTGGAGCATGCGCAGGTAGTCGGCAGCGGAGCGGGCGCGCAGATCAGTCTCAGGCATGGCTCTCCACCTCGCCTTCAAAGACCACCTGCGTGAGCCGCGGCAGGTAGGCCGCAGGCACCACCACGTCCTCGGCAGGCTCCAGCAGTTCATGATCCTGCTCGCCGGGGGTCAGGGACACAGCCTCGGCAATATGCGAGCGGTAGAGCACGCTGTCCGGAGCGCCCTCGCGGGAAAAGACGTCCTCGATCTCGGCCCGGACAGCGTCGCGCAGAGCCTCCGTGTCCGGAGAGATGCGCAGGCGCACGGTCACATCCAGCGGCTCGGGGGCGAACACGGCCAGTTCTTTGACCGTGGCCGGGCGCAGCGGCTCGATGTGCTCCTGCACGCGCTGCACCATCTCTTCCGAGGGGAACGGGTCCTCCTGGGCGTCACAGACAAAGCAGACGCCCACGGTGCCGATGCCCATATGCATGGGATAGCACCAGGCCCTGGTCACGCCCGGCACCTCCCTGGCCCAGCGTACATAGTCGGCCATGCTGCCGCCGCGGGGCGGCTGGCGCAGGCGTTCCAGGACCCGGGCACGCAGGGCATCGTCGCTCTCGGCATCCGCGCCGCCCGTCAATCCCCCTGTCTGCACCACGGCCACGCTCTCCACACCGGCGATGGGGGAGAGCAGCTGCAGCTGTTCCCCGGCGTCCAGGTTACCGGCGGCGCCGGTCTCCACGGCGATCACGCGCGCCAGGGCGCTGCCGTCGGCGATGACAGTCCTGTCCTCCAGGGCATACTGCAGCCCACTGGCCTGATGCTGCAGCAGGGTCCCGGCCGGGATCACGGCGCCGTCCTGTCCGGCGAAGACCACGTCGCCCGCGGCCGCGGCGGCAGGCAGACGGGAGAGGTTCCAGACCCCGGCCCAGCGCTCCATGTATTCGCCCTCGGCCGTGTCCACAAAAACCTGCAGGTAGAGCCAGGCCAGCACGCTGTGCAGTGTATGACAGGCCCCGGCCCAGACTTTTGCCAGCACCGCCAGCACGGAGCGGCGGAGCAGCGTGGCGCCATCCAGCAGGCGGCCAGAAAAATCACGGGCGATGCGCTCGTGCAGACTGGTGAGGGTCGGACGGTCCCAAGCCATGACAGCCTCCTATGCCTCCAGCCGGACGCTTACCGGCTGGGCTTGCTGATAATCGTAGGTGAAACGCCACTCGCGGCCCGGGGCATCGCTGCCGGTGGGCTGCACGGCCACACTGATACCCAGGTGCCCTGGCTGCACACGCTCCACGCTGACACTCAGGGAGCTGACATGCCCCTCCCTGGTCAGCCAAGCCAGCGCCTCTTCCGCATACTGCCGGGCACGGGCCACCACGCTATCCAGATCTTTCTCCCGCCAGAGCAGCCAGAGCCGGGAGCCGATGCTCTCCAGCGTCTGCTCGCCCTGGGCATCGGGCAGGCAGTCTCCCCACCAGCCTCGCCGGTCGCTGGACACGCCCACACGCTCATCGGGCAGGGGATCGTCGTCATGTGCCCGTGCGTCCGTAAACAGAGAGATGATCACCGCCGTCATCAGGCCATCGTCGCCCTGCAGGTCGGCCAGCGGCCCGGAGAGCAGAGCGTCGAACAGGCCGTTCTCCTGGTCAAAGTGCAGACAGATATCCATGCTATCCTCCCACGGGGCTGGCCGTCGTATCGCTCCCGGCCTGTACGCCCGAATGCACATGCCGGTTCAGGGAGACGGCGCCGCCATTGCTTTGCAGATCCTGCGAGGCCACGATGCCGCCGGTGAGCTGTGCCGTGACGGCGCCGCCGCCCTGGCCGCCAAAAGCCAGCGCCCCGGTGGCAAACCGTGTACTGGCGGTCTCTACCTGCACGCTCTGGTCGGCCTGGATGCTGAAATTTTTGGTCTCAATGCGCACGTCATCCTCGGCCTTGACCACAAAATGCCTGGTGGTCACCTCGATGGTGCGCTCGCGCTTGAGGTGGATGCGGTCGCCTTCGTCCGTGTAGATCACCACCTCGCCGTCCTTGAGGGCCTGGACGCGGTAGCGCCGGTCATCCACGGCCAGCACCACGGGATGCGAGCGGTCAGCGCCCACGAACAGCACGACAGCCTCGGCCCCGGCGTGGGGGACTGAGGAAAAACCGTACTGCTGGGCACGCTCGGCATCATCCAGGACCTCGCCGTCCAGCAGCTCCAGCTGGGTGGACTGCCATTTGTGGGCATCACGTACCAGCGAGATGACGCCACGCGCCACGATGTTGCGCATGCGGCGGGACAATCGCTCCAGAAGACGAATCGTTTGACGGTCGCTCATTTGATGGCCTTTTGTCGTGCCGCGGCGTCCTGAGCCAGGCGGGTCTGCAGGTCCACTTCCTTCTCCATTTTGACATCGCCGCCACCGCTGCCGGAGCCGCCCTTTTCCTCTTTTTTTGGCTCGGGCTTGAAGGCGGCCGGGTCGCGCAGGGTGAGGCGGGTGGTACTGCCTGACGTGGCGTCACGCCGGAACTCCACCCCGGCCACCAGCAGGCGCTGGCTGATGCGCAGATAGGGAAGATCCACATCGGCCATCTGGTTGAGCTGCCAGAGGGGGCCGGACTGCTCCCGCCCCACGCCCTGCTGCCGGAAACCCTGCACCGTGGCCGTGACAGTCACGGCCCGGGCGGCCCGCACGCTGCATTCCCATGCGGCCCGCTGGTGCGCGTTGCTGCTGTCCCCGGACTGCTCGGCCCGGATCAGCATGGGCCGGTAACGCTGCACGGCCTGGTCGCGGTACTGGCCGCGCACGGCGCAGGCATCCTTGCCCCAGCCCTTGTCCGTGCCGGGCTTCTGGCCCTTGACGATGTAGTCGGAAAAACGGTCGGCCATGTCGAACTGCCCCTCGGCCGAAAGGATGTTCTCCCCCTGCCGCAGGCTGCCGCAGGCTGTGCCCGCTCCGGCCTTGAGCAGCACCATGCCGCCCTTGCCGTCCGGGCAGGCCATGAGCTCCCGCTGGCGCAGGGCGCGGTCCAGGGCCTCGAAGGCGGTCTCGCCTTCCTCGAGCTTGAAGCTGGCAATGGGCGCGCCCACGTCGCCCTCGGCCGTGACGCTCACCCCGAAGGGGCTGGCCAGGGCCTGGGCCAGCTGGAGCACGGTGCAGTTGAGCCACTGCCCGGGGCTGTGGATGGCAGCGCAGTCCACCAGATCGGCGCTCCTGTCGCGTCCGGTGACGCTGATGCCGTGCGCTGTGGCGGAGAATGAGGGGCGGACCTGGTCGATGTAGCCATCGATGACCTGCTCGCCGCCGATGAGGATCTGGCAGGCCATGCCCGCAGCGATGGGCAGCGCCTGGGCGCCGCCGATCCATTTGTCGGCCAGCGCGAGGGAGAATGTCCCGGCGATGGCATCCATCTGGCGGGTGACCTGCACAGAGGTCCAGTAGGTCCAGTCCACGCCATCGATGCGCAGGGTGATGTCGTCAGCCACGCAGCACCTCCAGTGGTTCTACCGGCACGAAGCCCGGATGGATGAGGCGGTTACGGGCCACCAGATCCGCCTCCAGGTCCACGCCGCCGCTCTGGCGGTAGCAGAGGGCCAGCGAAGGCAGCACACAGGCCGGGGTGATGGTCACCACCTCCGGTGCCCGACGGGCGGCCTCGGCCAGTGTGGCCAGAGTACCGGAACGCAGGCTGGCCAGAGAGGCGGCCAGCCGGATCTCCGTGCGGCTCACGCTGCTGGCCTGCGTCATGTCCGGGATAACCGGCTCCAGCGCCGAAACTTCATCCATCGCATCAAGAAAATCGTAGCGCAGCTGTTGTGCCTCGCTCCGGCTGGCGGGCTGGGCCGTGGTGGCGGCACGGGCCGATTCCACCAGGGCCAGACGGCGCACCAGGCTCTCCACAGCCTGACCGTTGCTCTGGATCACCGCACGCTGGGAGCCCACGTTGTCCGGCACGGTCTGCAAAAAGTCAGTGCGGGCCACACTGGCCCAGCGTCCGGACACGGCCGCATCAGAGAGCCCGGACTGCCCGCCGATGTCCTGCAGCACGCTCCAGAGATGCTGACCCACGCTGGCCAGCGGCATGAGGTCATAGCCCGTGGCCGCGCCCAGCAGATCCGCCACAGTGGAGACATCGCCGTGCATGATGGCCTGCACCGTGCTCACGGCATCCACGATGAGGCTGTAGGTCTGGCTGACCGCCCATTCAGCCTGCCCGGCCAGGCGCAGGACGCTGTCGAAGCTGTCGCAGGCCAGCAGGCCCGCCGTCCCCGCTTCCAGGCGGGCCCGGAGCCCCTGGTTGACGCTGGCGGCCGGGCTGTTGGGCTCGGTATCGCGGCAAAAAAAGAGCTGGAAGACGGCCATACCGCCATCCTGGGCGCTGTGCCGGACCTTGTAGGGGGCTGTCTGGCTGACCTGCACCTCGCCGTACCAGGGATGCACCAGCGTACCCGGCCCCGGCTGTTGCAGGGCAGCTTCCAGCGCGTCGCGGCGGCTCATGTAATCACTGCCCAGCACGAAGGCCTGGACCGTGAAGCGCCGCGGCGCACCGCCCAGATCTTCCACGTAGGGAGCCTCGCGCTGGGGGAATTCATGCGTCACCGTGCGGCGGCCGCCCTCGCTTTCATCCGCCGTGACCCCGAAGGACACGCCCCGGAAGCTGGCGGCCCGAAGCTGCATTTTCCACAGATCCATCAGATGGCTCCTGCGTTGAGGACCCCGGCCTCGGCCACATCGCCGCGCACGTCCAGGCCGCGGCCCTGGCCTTCGCCTTCAAGGCGCATGCCTTCGGGGGCGATGATGCGCACCGTGTTTTCCTGCCGGATGACTCGTTCACTGCGGACCAGCTGCATCATGGACTTGGCGCCGGGCACCATGTTGAGCGGATCGGACATGGGCAGGGGAGAGGTTGCGGCTCCCGAGGTTGTCCCTTTGCCGTCATCGTCGCTCCGGAAAATGCCGGCGATGGAGTCCAGCCCTTTGTCGAGCCAGCCCGTGAGCTCCTGCCACCCCTGCTTGATGCCCCGGAGCAGCCCATCGATCCACTGACCGCCGATGCTGTAGAGGTCCACACCGGTGAGGGTGGCCACCAGCTCATTGAGACCATCCATGACACTCAGAAAAATCTGCAACAGACCTCGTAACCAGCCCTGCTCGAAGGCCTTCCGCACGCCTTCCCCGTTTTTGTGGATGGCATAGGCAACCCCGGCGATGGCAGCCACGAACCAGCCCACGGGAGTGGCGAGCATGGCCATGCCCAGCTGGCCGAAGGCCAGAGCCAGCGAGCCCAGGGCCAGCAGGGCCTTGCCGCTGATGAGCGCCACCAGCCCCAACAGCACATTGCTCCAGCCGCCGCAGAGGTCGGCCACGCGCTGCAACAGGGAGGCAAGCCGTTTCAGCCCTTCAAAAAATCCTTCCACAGAGGCCCAGACCTCGTTGAGGTTGAGCCCGTTCACCCATTCCTCAAATCCGGCGGACATGATGTCGCGCTGCACCTGCAGCCAGGCCTGGAATTTGTCCAGCAGTTTGGTCAGCGGGAGCAGGAAGGCAGTGCCCAGTGTAAGACCAAGCCCCCGGAAGGTGGCCTTGGCGCGGTTGATGGCGGAGCCATATTCAAGGGCCGATTCAAGAGTCTCATCCGAAAGAACGAGCCCCAGTTCCCGGGCCTCCTTGCGCATGGCCAGCAGGCCCTCGCGGCCATTTTTGAGCAGATCCAGGAGGCGGGCGCCTTCCTCGCCGCCCAGCTGGTTCATGATGCCCGCGGCCTTGCCCATCTCGCCAGCCTCGCGCATTTTTTTGACGCGATCAGCCAGTTCCAGCAGGAGCGTATCCGCGTTCTTGAGCTCGCCCTTGGCGTTTTTGGCGCTGATGCCCATGAGCTTGAGCATCTCGATATCGCCCTTTTCGCCGCGGGCCGCATTGACGGCCCGTTCCTGCAGGGTGAGCATCAGGCTGGCCAGTTCATCGGCCTCCATCCCCGCCATCGTGGCCGCGCCCGCGTACTCCTGCCAGTTGCCGGTGGACAGGCCCACCATGCTGGCGAATTTGCTGGCCTCGGCGGCTGCCGTGGCAGCTTCGGTGCCCAGGGCGAAGGCGCCCCCACCGGCAGCGCCGAACAGCAGGGACAGGCGCCCCGCCAGAGCGCCCAGACGCTCCAGCCCCGCCTGCCCCTGCTGCACCATGCCCTGGAGCTTGTCCCGCACGTTGCCGATGCTGCCGGAAAGGCGCTGCAGGCCCTTCGGGTTTCCTAGAGACTTATCCAATTTTTCTGCATTGCTATGGAGCGTATGAAGAGCTTCTTCAGTGTTTGCTATATGCTGAGTAGCCTCTTCCATGGATGCGCTAGCTTTCTCTGCTCCCTTGCTCATCCCCTCCATAGCCTGCTCGATGCGGCGGAACGGTCCCGAGACACGCTCCACGGCATTGATGATCAGGTCAAACCGGCTCTGCTTGCCCTCGGCCATCAGTCATGCTCCATGAGTTTTTGCAGTTTTTTGGTTCGCTCAGCCCACCAGGCCAGATCACGGGCGGTCATCCGCTCCAGCTCCGAGGGGGGCCAGTGGTACAGCCAGGCCAGCAGGGTCAGAGCGTCATCCCAGTCGGCTGGCCACTCCCGAAAAAAGCGCCGATAACGCCGGAGAGCTCGGTGAAATCGGACAGGTCCATAGTGTTGAGCACGCTGGGCGGCAGGGCCACCAGGCGGGAGGCCACGGTGATGATGTCGTCGAACGTGAGCTCGCTGATCTTGACGCCGCGCAGGTCGCCCGCCGTGGGGCGGCGGGTGATGCGCAGCTCGGTGATGGTCTCGGCGCCGTGGGTCAGCGGCACGGTCAGTTTGATGACGATGGGTTCCATATGACGCTCCCTAGTTGCTTTCCACGGCCTCGCGCCGCGATTCAAAACGCACGGCGATCTCGCCCTCATCCGTGCTGCCGCTGCCTTCGGAGGCAAACCAGGCATTGGAGAGGGTGACCACCTTGCCGTTGTTGAGCTCCAGCGTGACGGTGACGTTGTCGGCCGTCACCAGGGTCGCCAGATCCAGCTCATCGCTGTCCGTGACGGCCCCCTCGATAAAGGCCACCTGCGGCGTTTCCTTGTAGCCATGCACCCCGTCGGCACCGATGATGGCGTCACGTTTGGGCTTGCCCAGATTGTAGGTATAGGCGCCCTTGGCGTCGTACTGCTTCCCGTCCACTTTGACGTAGATGATGCCTGCCCGCCGATTGTTGGTTCCGTTTCCCATATTCCTCACCCCCCTTAGACGATGTGCCGGATCAGGGTCCCGGCCACCTCGAACTGGTTGACCAGATCAGGCCGCAGCAGCCAGTCCAGCCGATTCTCGTTTTTGGCGTTGCGCTCGCAGAGCAGCGCCGCCTTGAATTGCTCGCTGCCTTCCACCAGCCCCATGGGCAGCCACGCATCCATGAAGCGGGCGATGGCTTCGGCCCGGCCCAGCTTGGGTGTCATGATGGGCTGGCTGGCGTCATAGCGGGCGGCATCGGCATCAGAGGCCAGCTTGTGGCGCGGATATTTTGTCCTCAGATAGTTGTTCCAGTCGTAACGCAGGTAGGAGAGCGTCAGCGGGCTGTTGAGGGAGAGGAAGGCCTTGTCCTCGGCGCCCAGGTCGTTGAGGCGGTAGGTGGTGATGCACTTTTGCAGGCGCACCGTGCCGTCCGGAGCCACATAGCGGGTGGATACGCCCTCGAAGAGAGCCTGGTTTTTCTCGGGGAAGTCGGTCCAGCGGTCGGCCGGAGCCGGAGCCAGGACGCCCGGCACCAGCAGGGTGTTGAAGCCCCGGGCCGGATCGCTGTTGCCGTAGTAGGCGATGACGCCCGCCGTGGCGGCCGCGTCCTCCCAGGGAGAGGTGGGGCTGCCCTCGGAGGCGAAGACGGTCAGATGCTTGTCGTTGCGCTCGCCCGCGAAGGTGGTCACGTCGCCATAGCTGCCGCGCTTGACCACGATGGCCTGTCCGTCGATCTGGCGCAGGGGGCCCCAGCGGTCCGCCAGCTCATCGCGCAGGGCGGCAAGGCTGGCGCTGTCCGTCCACGGCCAGGCGATGACGTGGTACTGGTCGTTTGCCATGGCCGCGATGACCGGAGCCGGATCAGGATTGCCGGCGCCGCCGCCGGTCATCTGCGTGAAGCTGAAGGTCAGGCCGCCGGGCTTGTCCTCATCGTAGTACGAGATGCGCAGGTCGATATCGTTGCCGCACTCGCCCTTGTGACGGGCGGTCAGGCTGACCTCGCCACCACTGAAGGTGGCCGTCACGGGCAGGCTCTTGTCGGCATTGATGGCGTTGGTCAGATTCTCGGCCACAGCGGATGCCTCTGCGGCCAGAGGTGCTGCGGCACGCACCAGCTTGCCGTTGATGTAGAGGCAGAGCGGTACTGCGTTGACGCAGGTGCCGTTGATGGTCAGGGCACCCTTGGCGGCCGTACCTTCCTCGGCATCCTTGACGCCGATGGCCAACATCTTGGTGATGCTGTTGGCATTGAGGTAGGCGGCGCACATGGCGGCCAGCTGGCTGCCCTCACCAAAGAGGGTGGCAGCCTGGGCAGCGCTCATGGGACGTTGTACGGTCCCGGCCTCGGCCGTGCCGCTGTCGAGCATCTGCCCTACCATGAGCACGGTGTAGGGCATGAGGGCCGGATCATCAGACGCACCGGAGCCGTCGAATTCGGCATATGCAAAAGGCACGCGGACGGTATCGGGCAGGACGTTGAAGGCGATGGACATTTAGACCTCCTTGGCAGCGGGCTTGAGCTGCACATCACCGTCCTTGAGACGGCGCAGCCAGAACGCGGAACGGGGGACCACGGCACCCGTGGCCGGGAGATACTGGCCGGACTGCGGATCAGCGATGCGCAGGGGACGGCCATCGCGCACGGCGGGCACGACAAGCATGGTGGTGGGATGGGGCATCAGATCACTCCTGGTCAAAGTTTACCTGTGAGATCATGTCCACCCGGTCATCACCGGGGTGGACGTACCAGTCCGTGTGGGCCAGCAGAAAATCTGCCAGCTCCGGGGGGACTGTCGGCCAGTGGTATTCCAGGTCGAAATTCAGGGTGGCCACGCCGTACTCGCGGGCACCGTCGGTCACGATGCCCAGCTCGGTGCCGGTGTGGGTGATGGAGAGCAGCGTGTCCGCCGGGTGCGTACCGCGGACCAGCGGCAGGGGCTCGGGCAGACTGGCGTCCACGATGGCGCCCATGGCCCGGCCGATGGCGTCCAGGCGCAGCACGGCCCGCTCTGTCTGGAGGCAGAGGGCGTCCAGCGTATCATCCACGGCCTCCAGCTCCCCGCCCAGCAGCTCAACGGCCAGGGAGATGACCCGCTCCTGCGGTTCGGGCCGCGTATCGGACTCCACGCGCTGCTCGCTGACGGTATAGACACCGGCCGCCGGGAGCTCCCCGCGGAACCAGTGCTCCATGCGGTTGGGCCAGATCCGGGCACCAATGAGAGCGGCCAGACCGTCATGCTCGCGCATGACCTGACAGACGGCCCGGCGGATGAGCGTGCGGGGATGGACGCCGCCCCAGGCGAACAGGACATCAGACATGGGCGGCCTCCAGCAGCCTGCACTCCATCAGGCCGTAACCGTCGTCCTGCGGATTCAGGACACGGTAGGTACGGCCGCGCACGATGACGCGGTCCCGGGTGGAGAGGGGACGCCCCAGCGCCGCCTGCACATCGCGCAGGGGCACGTGCAGGGTGGGAGCCACGCTGACCACCGGTGCACTGGCAACGCCGGAGAGCGGCTCTGCTCCCGGGGTGGCGAACATGGCCCGCAGCTCGTGGGTGCTGCCGTCCTCGGTCACCAGGGTCACGCTGATCCCGGCGCCCAGAGGGGCCTGGAAGACCAGCTCCATGTCGCGGTCCAGTACTTTTTCAAAGTCTGTGAGTTGATGCGTATCAGCCATAGTATGTTTCCGCTTGTCGCTGCACATGATGGCGCAGGCGCTTGAGCATCCATTCATTTTCTTCCCGGGCAATGGCGGCCATATTTTCCGGGGAACGGAAAAAGGCCATGAAGCTGGGGCCGTACAAGACCAGCGGCTTTTTCCGATCTTCCACACGAGCCATCACATGTCCTTTAGCCATCCAGACAGCGGCCCGGCCTTTGCTTGTAGCTATGATTTTTTTGTCGCCACCGGGCTGGATCCGTCGGGTGCGATTCGCTTTCAGGACTCTGACAGAGACAAAAGTCTTACGCTGCTTTGCTCCGAACTTTGATAGAGGCAGAGATTGTCGGTAACGAAAGCTTAAACTTCCAAAGATATTTCCGCGTCTTTGACGGGCTTCTTTAATATGTATCGCCGCATCAAGATCAGCTTTTTTTACGTAATACGTTGCGCGTATCTCTCGTGAAAGGAAGCTACGCATGTGTTTCAGCGTATCATTTGTGGCGTCGACAACTGCCCATTTGAGCCTTGACTCAGAAATAATACTGTCTACCTCATCCCAGATTTCAGACAGCCAGTCTTCCCAGTCAGCATCGACGCGGTAGAGCATCTCAGGCATAGCTGATCTCGCTCTCCAGCATGGCCTGCATGACCTCGGCCCGCTCCTGGGCATGACCACGGACTACGCGCCAGTTGCTGCCCCAGAGGGTCACCCGTTCCTGGCCACGCAGACGTCGCCCGAGCTCCGTGGTACTGTACGAGATGCGCACCCGCAGGCGGGCATCCTGCTGGCCGATATGGTAGGCCAGCACCCGCAGGGTCTTGCCGTCCTCCGTCTGGAGCTCGCTGAAGCCCTTGTGGCCGCAGGCATCGAAAAATTCCTGTTCCGTCATCAGTCTTCTCCGTCACAGCGCGGTCTATGTTCCTTTTCCAGCAGGGTCACGCGCACGTTGAGATCCTCCATGCCGTCGTAAAATTCCTTGTGGGCCTTGTCGTTTCGCTCGCGGTCCGCATAGAGTGTGGGACATTCACGCTGACGGGTCAGGATCTGGCGCATCAGTGCGATGAGCTCGCGCAGGCTCAGGCCGACAAAAAGCATCAGGAGGGCCCCCATGGCGGCAGAAACTTCCGCATAGGTCAGAGGTGCGGCCATATCACATCCCCAAGGTAAACAGGCCGGACAGACGCAGGAGCGGCCCCAGGATGAGCTGGGCCACATGCATGGGCCTGTCGGGATCAATGATGGTCAGGGCCAGATCGACAGCGGCCAGCAGCGCGAACAGACACAGGATCGCCAGCAGCGCGATACGCAGCGGCCGGGGCAGGCGCATCCGGGGGCGCGGTCGCCCATTCCAGCCGCTCGCCTGCCGGCCATCCCAGCCGCAGCCGTCACGGCTCCAGCGGTCATCCTGCCAGCCACGGGGCATCCGGTCGCGCCTGGTATCATCATCGGGATCAGGACGGATCATGCAGGGCCTCCATGCGGCGCACATAGGCACGCAGCGCACGTTGACGATCACGGCAGGCGTTCCACGCCGCCTCTACGGTCAGCACATAATCGACATAGGCCCGCCCGGCGTCATCCGCCCGGCCCGCGGCAATGGCGGGCAATACCTCCCGGGAGATGGCCGGGGGCGGACAATCTTCCAGCAACTCAGGGGGCGGGCTCGCCACGACCAGCCTCGATGGCGTCGAACAGGCGGTCATACTCGCCAAAACGCTGCTCAAGAGGCAGATCAGCAGCAGCCTTTGCAGCACGGGCATATTCCCGCTCCTTTTCAGCCGCCTCCCGGCGGGATTTTTCCAGCTCGGACAGGGCGCTTTCCGTGGCCCTGGTCTGGGTCGTACCTATATGCAGGGACTCCCGCAGTTGTTCGGCCTCTTCCCGGGCCACTCCCAGGTAGTAGACGGCAAGCCCTGCTGCCAGCAGGGCGCCGACCAGCCCCATGGTCTGCAGCGGGCTCACTGGATCTCTCCCGACCAGATGCCCAGCGCTGTACGCAGGCACCATACGGACCGGCGATCCCAGCCCAGCCCGTACTTGGGATACCTGGAGCGTGTGCCGTAGTAGCGCAGGCGTTGCGCAGTCAGCTCCACCAGCAGCTCGCCGGGATCACAGCGACCGATGGCCTCCCTGGTCTCGGCGCCGATGATGCCGTCCACGGCCACGGAACAGCCCAGCCCTCGCAGCGCCTGCTGCAGCAGCTTCGGGGCCGCCCCCGGGCCGGGGTTGAAGACCATGTCCGCATAGATGAAGGCCAGCGCATCGGGCAGCAGGTGGCAGCCATTGCCGCGCCAGTAGACGCGCTCCCATACCTGGCGGGCGTCCTCGCGTTCCAGGAGACGCACATCGGCGGCATTGATGTAACCATCCCCATTTTTGTCCGGCAGGACATCCCGGTTGTAGTTGAGGGCCAGACCAAATTTGGTGGGCCCCCCCGCGTCGTCGGGGTCATCGGTGTAGGTGGCGTTGCCTTCCGCTCGCATGCAGAAATCGAAGGCCAGGTCTATCAGGCGTGATTGATCCATAAGGACTCCTGTGAGGGTCGCGTCCCCGGAGGCACGCGACCCGGTGCGAGGAGGGGTGGTGGGTTAGCTGCCCTGTTCGGCTGCGGCGGCAGCAGCGGCAGCCGCAGCGGCCACGCCGTAGCCAAAATTGATGCGGCAGAGCACAGTGGCGTCATTGGCCTGGGCATCGGCCCAGGCCGTGCCCACGAACTGCGTCCCGGACGTCGTGGTCAGCGTGTTGTCACTGGCCAGGTACAGGGGGGCGCCCTGTTTGGGGGTCTCGCCGGCCTTTTTGGGCAGGGCAAAGACGCCCTCCACTTCGCAGGCCCCCTCGACATTCGCCGGGATATCGGTACTGGCCACGGCCACCATGCCGGTGAGCACGACCAGCTCACCGCCCAGCACGGCCTTGCTGGGAGTATGGTGGATACAGCGGCCCATGGAACGGGAGTTTTGCATGTTGTCCTCCTTTGCTATGCCGTGGCCTTGGCGAGAGTGATCCAGCGCAGGGCCTTGGCGCCCACGTCCATGCGGACCTTGGTCTCGAAGCCATCGGTGTCAAAATTGTCGCGGCTCTCGATGTAGGGAGCCTGCACGCCGCCCAAGAAGAAGACCTTGACCGTGGATCTGGCCGCGGCCAGATACCATGTGGTCGCCGCATCCAGATCCAGACGACGGTCATAGATGCGCCGGAAGAATTCACCGCCATAGGGATTATGGACCAGCGGCTGTGCCTGCGTGCCCACCACCGGCCCGCCGGTGATCTGCGTATTGAAGAACGACTCGCAGGTGGTCTTGAGGGCGATGGGCGCGATGAAGAAGCGGGGCTGGATGGTGACCACCCTGCCGAAGCTGTCCTGCTGCAGTTCCATGCCGGTGACCACAGCACCCAGATTCTCGACCGTGGGCGCGCCGCCCTTGCCGGTGAACAGGTTGTGGTGGGCGCTGTCGAACAGGGGCTTGCCGTCCCCCATCTTGAGGGCCGCATCGATCAGGGCTGCGTAGGCCACATCACCCACCAGAGCGGCGCAGGCTTCGCCGTACATTCGCGGCATGTCGGTAAGGGCGCCCAGATCGTCGTTGATGATGGCCTGACGGGAGATCACCAACTTGCGGCCGAAGGTCTCCACGCGGTATTCCTCGGCATTTTCAGCCAGACGGCCGTCGGTGTATTCGCCGTACTCGGGGATCTTCTTCAACTCCACGTCGCCTTCCAGGCCCAGGGCCTTGCCCGCCTTGAAGTCCGTGGCCGTGCCGGTCTCGCACCAGTCGCGCCAGGTCTCGGGGGCCTGCTCGTAGGCCTCCATGAGCGTGCGGCGGCTGGTCTCCACCAGCAGCTGGGGCATGTCCGTGGTGGTCAGGGCGCGGCCCACGATGGTGCGGATGTCACCACCGGCACGCTGTCCGGAGCGGATCACCATCTCGCGGGCGATCTCGCGCAGGGTCAGGCCCTGCAGTTCATCAGCACCGGGAGCGGGCTTTTCCAGCTTGGTGCCGCAGCGCAGCAGCAGGCTGTCCTGCACGGCAGCACGGAAAGATTCCTTTTCAGTGCGGCCCACGCTCACGACCTGGTAGCCGGGCCCGAAATTCTGGCGCTGTGCCACGATGTCCTCCACCTGTTTGCGGGCACGGCCAAGGCTCATGCCCGAGGAAACCAGTTTGTCTTCCTGATCCGGGGAGAGCTGGAAGCTCCGGGCCAGTTCCCGGATACCGCGGATGCGCTGGCGCTCCAGCTGCTGGCCAAAACGCTGACGCTGCCCCGGGGTAAGGCTGGCCATGAGCCTGGCCAGCACGGCGCTGCGGCAGGCGTTTTTGTCATCACCGCCCTCGCGCTGGGCATCTTCCGGCTGCTGGGGATCTTCACGGCCCTCCTGTTCGGCCTCGGCTTCGTCCAGCAGGGCGCCCAGGTCGTCTACCAGCTGATCCAGCTCGGCATCGTCGAGCTGTTCAGGCTCCACCGTGGTCCCGGAGCCATCCGTGACCACGGCCTGGCGGGGCTCTTCTTCAGGCGCAGGTTGTTCTTCAGGATCTTCACGCAGCCCCAGCAGGGCGCGCAGTCTGGCCGCGATCTTGCCGCGCTCATGCTGCCCGGATTCCTTGGACATGACTCTCTCCTTTTTGCCCTTCCGGGCAGGTTGCAGGTTGTTGATGGCAGAACGCATCTTGGCAAAACTGTCCGCGCCGACGGGCACACAGGACAGCTCCAGGAGGCGCCACTGCGTGGTCACACGCAGCGGACCTTCGTAGGTGACCCCTTCGATGACGGCCACCTCGCCCGCCCGGATGCGCTGATACGCGATCACGTCGTAGCCCACGGACACATCGGTGAGATGCCCCTCCACCACCTTGCGGAACGGGGCCTCGCCGTCCGGGGTGGCCGAGAAGACGGCCCGGCCCACCAGCTGCGGACCCTGCGGTCCGTCTTCCACACGGATGTGGTCAAAGCTGCCCACGATGTCCCCGGCATGCTCGCGGCTGTGGCAGTCCAGCAGGGGCACCCGACCGGACTCGGGTATCTGGCAGCCGCTCATGAGCAGGACCTCGCGGATGGGCTGCCATTCCTCAAAGTCAAATACGGTGACGGGTGCCTGGGTGGAGGCCACCACCTCCACGGATCGGGCTGATTCGTCCAGCGTCAGCGGGCGCCCATCGCCCAGAGGGGTGGCACGGGTGACAAACGACATGGGGATGCCTCCTATTTTTCGGCGCTTTCGGCAGCGCCCAGCTTGGCGGGGTTATTGGCCAGCGAGGTACTCACGGCGCCGGTGGTGGCATCGATGCCGTGTGCGGCACAGAGACGGGCCCAGGCGGCGCGCTGTTCCACCACTTCCTCGGGGTCGCGACCATCGCCAAGGATGACCATCTGGGGAGACAGGATGCCCGCGTTGATGCCGTCGATCTGCGCCTTGCCGTCGCGCAGGGGGTCCACGCTGGGCATGCCCGCGGGTATCCACATGGCCCGCTGATAGCGGCTTTTGTCCTGCCAGTAGCCGGGCAGGTAGTCCTGGGTCAGCGCCTCGCAGTCCAGCCAGCGCCGGAACACGGGGCGGATGAGATGCTGCTCGGCCCGGAACTGGTGGGGCACCAGGAACATGGCAAAGTCGTTGCGGCTGGCCTTGCTGGTGGAATAGTTGATGGACGTGTAGTCGCCGGAAAGGATCTCGTAGGGCAGGTCCATGCAGATGGCGACCATGCGCAAGGTATGGCGCACGAAACGGTCGAAGCTGTCGCCCGGGCGCTGGCTGGGCGGCGCGAAGTTTACTTGCTCGCCGTCATTGAGGTACTCGACGGTCATGTCCTCGAGGCTCTCCACCTCTTCGCGCAGCGCCCCGGAGAGGCCGCCCGGCGTACGGGTGAGCTGGGAGAACTGCGGATCGCCGCTGCTCACGAAGGCCAGCCACTTGGCGGCCATTTTTGCCGCGCCCAGCTCTGCCGTGGTGTAGTCGCCCATGTCCCTGGCCATGAGGATGGCCGGAGCAAAAGGCGTCACGCCGCGCAGCTGGCCGGGACGCAGGGTCTGAAAACCGTGCAGCACGTTGAAGGCAGGCTCGCGCCACGTCCGCAGCTGGCGCTCCCAGCCGAAGACGGTCTGGAAATGATAGGCCAGGGGCTCACCGGTCCAGATGTCGTACTCGATGCCCTGCCAGATATCGCTGTCCGGCTCCTGGCCTTCGATGCGCCAGCTGGACAGGTTCTCCGGCTCGTAGATCTGCAGGCCCAGCAGACCGCGGCGCCTGTCCCGCGGGCGGGCAAAGCGCAGCAGGTACTCGCCGCACTCGCACTCCTGCCGCTTGCAGAGCTGCTGGATCTCGTAGAAGTGCAGGCGGCCAGCCACATCGGCATGCTCCATCCAGGCCCGGAAGCGATCCTCGATGCGCTTGCGGGTTGGTATGTCCGGACTCCCGTCGGGCAGGGTGGCCAGCGACTGGAAGCGGGCGCCGCTCCCCACGGTGAAGGCCACCATGGCATTGACGGCGCGGGCGAAGGGCGGGAAGTTGCGCACGAGGTCACGCACGCGGGCACGCATGCGTCCACTGTCCATGCCCAGCAGCTGGTTGAAATCCGCGTTGGCGGGCATCCAGTTGCCGATGCCCCGCGGACTGGCCGCTCCGCTGTAGCCGGAGCGAGCCTGCCGGGCCTGCCTGCCGATGCAGCTGAGGGGTGGCCGCCGGGCGGCCCTGCCGACAGGACGCATCATCCCCGCCCTCCGTTCCGGGCCACACGCCGAGCCCGATAGGGCGCGATGCCGTCTTCCTTGTCCGCCTCGCGCTTGACCCAGTCCAGGAGGGAGCGGAAGTCGTCAAGGCTGCGATAGGAGAAACTGCGACCGGCGATGGAGTAACTGCCGAACTGGCGGAACGCAGGAGACTGCAGGTCCTCCCGCATCTTTTCGTAGAGATCTCTCCAGTATCCGGGCATAAAAAAACTCCATGCAAAAATCTTTCATACTTTTGCATGGAGTTAGCAGATTCTGGCGAGAGATGTAAACGATTTCCGATTTTGTCCGGTTTTGTCCTATTTTGTCCGGTTTGGGCCGGTCATCACCGGGATGCACTGCGCAGGCGTTCGCCGTATTCACGGGTCGCAACAGCGATGACGCCGGAGCGGCTGAGGCCGAGTTCTTCTGCAACAGCGTCGATATGAGCGATAACGGAAGGTCTGAGAGAGATAGTGAGACGCACAGAGGCCGCTTTGACAGCCTTTACCGCCGGTTCGAAAGAGACATACTGCCACAATGTACCTTCAGACAAGGTATAACCTTCTTCCCGTGCTTCCTGTTCATCATGCGTCTTGCAGGCAGCCAAGGTGGAAGGTTCGGGGAGCTTCTCGCCATCGGCAATCATTCCGGCCACATGCAGGGAGACAGCCTCCTGTGCCATACGCAGGGCGTCTTCAAGGTCCGTGCCCTGGGTGACGCAGCCGGGCAGGTCGGCAAAGGTCACGTCGTAACGGCCGCTGCCGTCATCATGCGGGTCAAGAGTTGCCACGTAATACATAAAACCTCCTCGGAGGGGAGCAGGGCGGGCGGGGCCCTAGCCCCGCCGCAGCTTCAGACCGCTCTGCTTCTCGATGCTGATGATGGTCTTGATCTTCAGGTCCTTGTTGGGATGGGGAACCGTCACTTTTCCGGGGCGGTCAGGATGTTTGAAGTGCCAGTGATCGCCTTGGGTCGCCACATGTTCCCATCCAGCCTCTTTGAGCATCTTGATGATTTCTCTGCTGGACAGCATCGGTGTCCTCCGTATCTGGATAGTGCCGTTTTTGAGGAAAAAAGGCAAGAATATTATGTAAAAATTACATACTTTTTACATAATGCATGCCAAGTCCAGATACCAGATGCGGCCGCCACGGCGGTGACGGACGAAGCGTTCCTGCAGCAGGGCGCCCAGGCGCTTCTGGCTGGGCAGGGGCTCCTTGCTGCGCTGGTTCCACCAGACGCGGAAATGGTCATACACGGCCCCGGCCGTGGTCTTGGCGCCCTTGCTGTTCCGGCAGCACTCCCGCATAAAGTCCCGGATCAGCCCGGCTTCCTTGTCCGCAGGCAGAAGGGGCTGCTCCGGCGTGCTGGCCACCAGCTCGCAGCAGCGGCAGAAGATGCTCTCCACCTCGGCCATGCTGGAGGCGCCCATAAGGCGGGCGCACTGCATGGCGCTGCCGAGGATGCGCTCCCGCAGGGCAGGGCGCAGGCGCAAGGCCGCCGGATTGAGGTCCACGGGCCGGCTGCCGGAGCGCCCGGGCATCTCATAATAGCCCTTGCGGCGCAGGCTGGGCAGGACTTCCTTGCGTACCCAGCGGCTGAACTCCCTGGCCTGCGGCTTGCGGCTGCGGAAAACGAGAGCATAGAGGCCGGACTCGGAAATGATGGTCGTCTCTTGCTCTCTGCCGATGGCGTCGGAAATACCGACGCCATCCTTTTCATCCTCATCGAGTTGGGCTACGGCATCCCTGTGGTTTGCGATTTCTAACACACGGCACACGTCCTTGGCCACGAACCAGGGCTCGCCGTTTTCGTCAAGGCGCGAGCGGACGAGGTTGTCCTCAAAAGCAAAGGAAACGAGATTCGACATAGCAGTTCTCCTTGAGGTTTCCCGGCGCGCGGATATGCTGCCGGATACCCCAGAATAACATAAAAAGTATGAATAATGTCAATAAATTATTGCCATGACCATAGGCGCGATGGTCCTGTGACGGTCCTGCCCGCCGCATGCGTCCATCTGTCCGACATGACAGACGGAAAAAGACAGACAGGACCATAGGACCATCAGACGGAGAACGTGCTATTGCGGCCGTTGCGAAGGGGAAAGGGGAGCGGCTTGGGCCAGAGCGGCATCGTTGCGGACAATGAGCCGTTCCTGCAGATGCAGGACGATGCGGCAAAGTTGTTCGTGGTGGGTCAGTTGCTGATGGAGAGCCTGTTCAAGCTGATGGATACGGCTTTCAAGCTGGGCAATGGTAGGTTGAGCCATAAGGCACCTCGTGTAATTTGGGATTTGGGTACAAAAAAAGGCAAGGTGACGCTCCCCGGCTTACACGAGCCGCCGGTCCTCACGGATACCGGACGTCGCCTTGCCAATATGTACTCCACACCCAGCAGGTGCGCAGATGGCAAAACAAAAAAGACCGCACTTTTCGCCGTGTGGGCACGGCAAAGGCGACGGTGACGCCTCGTGTAATTTGGGGGAATTTCAGGGTGCCTGAAGCGGGGAGAGGTGTCAAGGGGCGGGAGAAAATCGTTGCTCCGCCGGAGGGGGCTAAACGGAATATGACCCTTCACCGAGGTGGTCACAACGGATGTGACCCCCCGCCACGTTCCAGCCATTCCCGCAGGCGGGCTTCGTCGGCACACCAGCGGCCGCCGATCTTGCCTGCGGGCAGGCCGTACCGTGCCACATAGCGCAGCACGCTTTTTTCCGAGCAGCGCAGGGCGGCCGCGATCTCGCGCAGGCCGTAGAGCATCCGTCCCTGTTTCACACGCATGACCGAAGCGCCGGACGTGTGTCCGTCCGTGGTCGTGAAAGCCATAGTTCCCTCCCTTACCATCTGTGGCCCGCAGCTTCCGGCTGCGGGCGTTTCTTTGCCCTGGGCCGCGGTGTTTCGCTCTGCATCCGGGCCTGTACCTGCAATTGCAGTATGTAGTGCGGCAGGCTGGGCGTCCACGACGCATCCGCTGCAGCGGCAGACAGCACAAGGCAGTCCAGCAGGTGGTTGTCCTTGTGCTCCCGGACCCAGACAAGGTTCCCGTTCTTGCGCACCATGCGCTCTGCCGACAGCTGCGAAGCCAGCGTTTCATCAGCCCCGGCATGGAAGCGCAGGGGCTGGCGGCTGTCCTGGTTGAGCATGCGGCCCATGTCCGTGGTCTTGAAGGCGCCGCTGTCGATGAGGTAGAGCCGCAGGCCGCCGGGGATGGGGCGGCCATTGTGCGGCATGCGCTCACGGACGACCCAGCGTACCGGCGCGGCCTGCGGGCGGCTGGCGCCTTTGCAGGCATGGACCACGCCGCAGCCGTTGGCCCGCACCCACATGTAGACTTCTTCCGTGCGGGTATAGACGCCTTCGGTCTCGGTACCGCCGGAGTCGATACAGGCCCGCCAGATGGGCATGCGCTCGCCCACGTCGCTGCCGTCAGGCCCCTGCACCGGGTAGCAGGTGTCGAAGACCAGGGCCTGGACGTCATCCCAGCTGCCCAGGTAGCCGTAGTCGATGACATAGCTGGCCATGGTCGGCATCCACGCCCGGACCAGATACCAGAAGCCGCGCTTTTGCACGTCGATGCCGCAGGTCAGGGCCACCGCGCCGTGAGGCACCGTGCGCGGCGGCAGGTGCGGATCACGGAGCTCCAGCAGACGGTCCACATCGGTCTGGAGTTCCACCGGCGACCACGGCATGCCCAGGTCGTCATTGTGGTACTGGCGCTGCTGGGCCGGGTCATCGCTTCCGGCCAGGATGCGCCGGGCCGCCAGATCCGAGAGGCTGACGAAACGGGACAGGACCGCGGGCAGGTGAAAACCGATGCTGCGGGCATCGCGGACGTCCGGACCGGGCTCGAAGGCCGCCCCGGTCCAGACGTAGGGGCGCCAGTGCCCGGAGGCCACAGCCAGGTCGCGGGCATGATCGCTCCAGAGGTACTGGCAATGCGGGCAGCGGTACCGCGCCAGTTTGCGGGAGCGGATCAGGCGCGGATCCGTCTCTCCGTCGGGGACCACGATCCGGTCCACGTCCATGAGGTGCTGATGACGGCAGGCAGGGCAGACCACCTCGTAGCACATGAGCTGGTCCACCTGTCTGGTGATGCCTGTCCAGATGGACGAGCTTTCGTCCCCCTTGGGCTGGCAGGCCCGGATGATCTTGGCGAAGTCGCCGTAGGAGCGCGTGCGGCCCTTGAAATCCTCCAGAGGGGAGGAGTCCCCGCTGCGGCTGTAGAGGTCCTCTTCGTCCACGAACAGATCCTGCACGGTGATGGACGCGCGCTGGCTGGGGGATTCGGCCGTGGCCAGCTCGATGCTGGTGCCGTCCTTGAGCAGGATGTTCTCCCGCCGGTACTTGGCTACCATGCGCCGCAGCACGGGGCTGCCCTGGAGCATGGGCCGCAGCTTCTTCTCCACCACGCGGTCGCGGGACTCGCGGGTGGGCATGGCCAGCATCTTGATGCCCGGACGGTAGTCCATGGACCATCCCAGGCAGGCATAGAGCAGCAGCGTCTTGCCTACCTGCAGGGAACCGCAGACCACCACCTCACGCACACCGGGGCGCGAATAGGCGTCCATGGGACCGCGCAGGAAGGGCGATACATCCAGCCGCAGCGGGCTGCCGCGGTAGATGCCGTCCTGCACGATCAGGTACTTGCCGGCCCATTGCGAGACGGTCAGTTGTTCACGCCGGGCAAATACCCGGCGTTCGGCCTCACAAAACCGGATCTTCACGCATCCTCCTCACCCGGCGCGTCCGCATCCGCACCGTCGTCTTCTTCGTTGACCACAAACTCCCTCTCGCCGCTCCAGGCATCCATCCAGATCTCCGTGGTCTCCATCCACCACTGCACCAGCTCGCGCAGCCGGCCTTCATCGCCGCCCACCAGGTGGATCAGGGTGGCGCCATGCAGGTGGATGAAGTTGCGCACCTCGTTCCTGAAGAACAGGGCACGGGCGCCCAGATCTCGCTCATGTTCGGCCCGGGGCATGAGCAGGCCCTGCTCCTTCTCCAGCTTCAGGCGCGCCCGCTCCGCCTGGTAGCGCTTGAGCTGCGCGTCTGCCGACAGGCGGCTGGTGGTGGCATCAGCCAGCTGCCGGTCCGCCACCTGACCGGCTGGCGTCAGATTGGCATTGGCATAGCCCAGCAGGGCAGTCTCATCGAACCAGCCTTCCGGTGTCCGGGGGACCTTGCGGGCCTTCACGTCCCGGTTGAACTGGCTCTTGCTGCACTTGTAGCCCGCGTCCTTCAGGTAGGCCACGGCATCCAGCTGCGTTTTGTAGACGCGCGAAGGTGATACGTTTTCCGGCATGGGACCTCCAAAAAGGGAAGGGCCGGGGAAGCCCCGGCCCTTTCGTCTGTCGGCAGGGGCATCAGACACAGGCCGTGATGCTCCCGAAAAAGGCACTATTCGCCCACGAGGGCCATGTCATAGTACCAGAAATGGCCGCCCCGGCGTCGTGACGGGAAATACTCCTTGACGATCATGCCAAAGAGGCGCTGCGAAGCCGGAGGCGTCGCGGACTGGTCCTGCCACCATTCGCGAAAGGCCACATAGAGCCGCGTGGCGGACTTGGACATGCCACGGGCGAAGGTGCAGCGTTCCTTGACGAAGCGATGGACCATCGCCGCCTGTTCTTCACGATGCAGGGGCGTTTCCGGCGAAGCGTTGCGGTCGGCAGGGGATTGCACGTTTCCGGCCACCATGGCGCAGTATCGGGCATACAGGCCGTCCACGAAGGCGGGGTCGGTGTTGCCGCACATCTTGGCCGTCTGGATGGCGTTGGAGAGCAGACGTTCGCGCATGGCGGGACGCAGGTAGCGGGCGGCCTCGGGCTGGGTGAAGGAAGCGGTACGGTACTGCTCCATGCGTTCCCTGTAGCCGGGCGTTTCGTAATGCCCGCTCTTGCGCAGGGCGGGCAGGACTTCACCGGCCAGCCACTTCTGGAAGGGCAGGGCACGGGGCTTGTCGCTGCGGGCCACGAAGAAATAGAGGCCCTGCTCGGACAGGAACCATGTCTGCTTTTCTCCAAAGCTGGTGGAAACGGATTCCACCAGCTTCCATTCATCGGGGATGTGCTGGATGTTTTTGAAACCGTTCCACTGGTAGCCCAGTGCCAGGGCCACGTCCTTGGCCACGAACCAGGGCTCGCCGTTTTCGTCAAGGCGGGAGCGGACGAGGCTGTCCTCAAAAGCAAAAGAAACGAGATTCGACATAGCAGTTCTCCTTGAGGTTCTCCGGTGCGCGGACATGCGCCGGAGAACCCAGAATAGCACGAAAAAGTCGTTTGATGTCAACAGGTTGTTTTCAGGACTATCCATGCGATGGTCCTGTGATGGTCATGGCTGCGGAAAAGGCCCATCCTTCCGGGATGTCAGGAAGAAAGCATGGCGCAGGACCATAGGACCATGAATCGGAGAACTCAGATATGGCGGGGAGCCTCGTGGGATATGGGGGCCGGTCGGCAGGCACACTCTGGCAGCTCTTGCAAGGCAGCGCCGAAAAGGGTGAGCCGGTCGCGCTGGGCTTCCAGCCGCGTGGCGCATTCATCCAGCAGTTCAGCGGCGGCTTCGCGCTCCAGCGCGTCTTCGCGGGAGACATAGTCGGCCACCAGCCGCAGCCGGGCGGGCAGGGTGTGGAGCAGGGCTTGCAATTCGCTGAGATCGTAGGACGTGGTCATAGGGCACCTCTGGTAATTGGGGATTAGGGTACAAAAAAAGGCAAGGCGACGCTCCCCGGCTTACCAGAGCCGCCGGTCCTCGCGGATACCGGACGTCGCCTTGCCAATATGTACTCCACACCCAGCAGGTGCGCAGATGGCAAAACAAAAAAGACCGCACTTTTCACCGTGTGGGGCACGGCAAAGGCGACGGTGACGCCTCTGGTAATTTGGGGACTTTCAGTCTTGCCGATAATCCAATTTCTGTCAAGAAACTGTCATTCCCTTAATTGTTTTCGTTTTTTATTTTTTCGAGAGTCAAATCTTTTAGATGCTCTTTGGCAAGTTCATGGATATTGATTACAGGGAAAATAATAGACCCTAATCCAGCATTTGCGGCAAGGCTGGTAATTGTCGCTCTTAGGTAAGGGAAGAGCAGGGCTGGGATTTGATATTTTACCAGCTTTTCTTCTGTTTCTTGAGGGAGGATTCCTGCTTCTAGTCGAAAAGCTCCAGAGATACCTGCCTCTATTTTTACGTCAAGACTATCTTTTTCTCCACAAGTAAAGCGCGCATTCATGCCTCCTATATAGATATTCTCTTGTTCTAGGTACATAGGCTTTCTGAATGCAACGGAACATTTCCAATTATCTTTTGATGAGAACTCTTTAGTCAAGACGCCTAAAGTCGTTTTGGTCTCTAGTGTTACGTTATCTATCTTATATGACAGAAATGCCAAGGGAGATACTACGCTGCCCATGCATAATCCTCGCTAATATCAATGAGATTTTGAGCGTTGTTAGCCTTTTTGGAATAGCAACTCTGCTTTGTTGTGTAATAATCTATGTATGAAATTATATTATAGAAAGTTTGATCAGTGTCCTCTATATTGTATAATAGCTTGATAATTTCGATGTCGCTATAATCATAGTCATGGATTTCAACATTATGGCTTTCAACGACTTCAGAAAGCTCATCTAGTATATCAAAAATTCCATCATAGCTGGAATTTATATCTATCGAGTGCTTTATTTCAGGAGGAAGTGATAGAAAATCGTCCAACTTCTTCTGAAGTATTAATAGCTTATCAGGATGCATATTCAATCTCCTTTAAGCTTTTTATGCAGTTGGTGTCATATACAATTAGTCCTTGTGCATATGACTTACGTTTATAAGGAAGCTTTGCTTTAATTATTGCTATTTCTTTAATGAAATCTGGGATTAAATTATATATAAAATAAGTCCTTCTTCTATTAAGCCGTATTCTTTTTTGCTCGTAAGTTAAATCGAGTTGATCAGCTTCTTTCCAGTACTCTTTTTCAATTTTATTTAATGCTGCGCATAAGGGGCCATCTGCTATATCAAGTATAAATTCAGAGTCGCAGGATAAGTCAGCTTGTATCAGTATTCCAGGGTCATTTTTTTCGCAATGTTTATGTGTTAGTATTTTTTTTCTATGCAAGTCTGCATAATATTCACCATTAAATGATTTATCATAGAAATACACTGCTGGGCCAAAATATCGGTTATCTTGACTTTTATAAAATCCAGCAGTCATGATACTATGAAAATTTTTTTTACATGTTGCATGGATTCCACAATTATTTTCAGTAGGCATGTGCAAAGACTCATTTTATTAATGAGAGTTATTTTCTACTTAACTAACTACTTTTAGTCAAAAAAACAATTTGTAAAATCAAAATTTAATTTTTTTTTATAATTTTAAATAGATATGTGAAATTCCTTGTCGTACAGCGCTTGCCAGACCCACTGGCCGAAGCGCCGCAGCCAGCCCATGAGCTGGGCCTGATCTCGCTGGGGCCATCGCTCCTGCCCGTAGATCTCGTAGTCGCCGTCACTGGTGGGCCGGGCCTCCAGCCCCGCCCGGGCCAGTACCTGGAGGCTGTCGCGCGGGCCGATGGGGTGGGTCAGCCACTCCACACCGCCCCATGCCCCGGCAGCCGTCGCTTTTTTCTTCCCGCCCCCCTTGTCGTCCATCCGTCCAGCGCCCATGGTCTCACGGGCCTGCTTTTTTTCCGGGGCAGGGGCCACAGGGAGGGGTGCTGGTGCCTTCTGCACGGGCGCAGGCGCGAAAACAGGGGGCAGCCCAATGCGTATCCAGTCCGCCAGATTCCAGCCTTCCCGGAATGCATCCCCGGGGTCTTTCCCCTTGGGGACCGGCCAACGGCGGGCCGTGCGGTAGGTTCTTGCCCAGAAGGGCATGCCCTTGGCCCCGGCCCGCTGTCCCTTCTCGTCCGGCTGGTCGAAGTCCAGCGCCACGAGGATGCAGAGGGCACGGCGCAGCACGGCATGGGCTGCCGCATCCGGACGCCCCATGTTGGTCCCGGCAGCGAAGGCCCCCACGTCCAGCCCGGCGTCCATGGCCGCCGCCACGCAGGCCATGGCGTCCAGCTCCGCCTCCACCACCACGAAAGCCCGGGCCTCGGGCCGCAGCAGCAGCGGGCGCATGCTGGAGCCCGGCACCACCACGTACTTCATCTCCGCCCCGAAGCGTTCCCGGGCCTCATCCGTGCGCCGGATGCGCAGGCGCCGCACCGCGCCGTCTTCGGTCAGGGCGGGGACCACCAGCCCCGCGGGTATCCAGAGGGACTTCTTTCGGCCGCGGGCATTGGTCTCCGGCGGCAGGCCCCAGGCGCCGCGATCCCGGTGGTAGCAGTCCTTGCCGTTCTCTCCAGGGAGCCAGCCCAGGCGGAAGCGTTCCACCGCATCGGGGAAGATCCCGCGCATGGCCAGCCACATCATGCGGTCCTCGTCGGCCAGCAGCCGGGCATGGGCATAGTCCAGCAGTTTGGCGGCGTGCTCCTGCCAGACAGGGCCGGGATCGGCAGGCGTGGGGGAAGGCTCCCACGGGCGCTCCGCCTTGTCGGCCCTGGGCATGATGCTGGTGGGGGCCGCCGTCCTCTCCACGCCCAGACGGCGGCAGGCTTCGGTGTAGCTCAGGCCCTCGAACTCACGCAGGAACTGGATGCTGTCGCCCCCCTTGTCGCACTGGCGGCAGTACCATGTCCCGCCTTCGCCCTGGGCAGGCCAGAAGCGGAAGCGGTCCTTCCCGCCACAGGCTGGGCAGGGGCAAGCCCATTCGCCGCCGTGGGTCCCGGCCACCTTGACGGCCTTCAGGCCGCGATCCTGGATGAGGCGTTCAATCATCACCAAGCTCCTGCCAAGGTCTTGCATGGTCATGGCATTCAACATGCTGTTTTTTAAGTCTGTTTTTTTTAATCAGGAGTATGGGACCATGATGGTGTAAATTCATGATGAAAAAGCGCTGGCGCGCATAAAGGGAAAAATAGCAGTCGAAAGGTCACATACTCCTACAGTCGAAGAATATGCTTTGATGCCAAGCAGTTAGGTAAAGGACGGTCAAAAAAAGCCGCCCGCGATGGGCCTGCAATGGTCCTGCTACTCTTCCTGGTCCAGCTCCAGCTGGGCGTGCGGAGAGACGCTCACCCCAAAATAGTAGTAGGTGCCCCCCTTCCGCTCGCGCTGGAAGCGTTCCAGCATCATCTTGCCGAAGGCCTTCTGAGAAATGGTCTTTTTGGCGGACACGTTGCGCTTGAACCACGCGCAGAAGGCATCGTAGAGGTCTGACGCCTTGGACCGGATTTCGGGCTGGCCTTCCTGCTGCAGGTCGCAGCATTCGTCCACGAAGTCGGCCAGCAGATCCTCGTCGCGCCGGTACTCCGAGGTTGCCTCGCGCACCTTGGCCGGAGGCGCGATGCCCACGCGCTGCCACTCCAGACAGCCGCGTACCAGCCATGCCGCTATGCCCGGCAGCTCCTGCAGCAAGCGGTCCTTCAGCCCCTTGTCCATGGGGCGCTCGTTCTCGTTTTGCGGCTTGCGATCCACAAAGGACAGGGGGAAGTCCACCAGCAGCAGGCGTTCCCAGAAGGCAAAGTCGCTGGCCGGAGCATGAGGCTTGTGGTTGGTCAGCAGCACCAGCAGATGGGTAGGCTCAAACGAGATGTTACGTTTATCGTGCGGGTAGCGACCAATGAGGGTATCGCCGCCAGAAAACCACTTTACGCGCGTGGATGAAAATCTTTGCCCTTCGTCAGTCTCTGAGGCAAAGGCCATGCGCAGTCCGCGCAGGGACATGATGTCCGGGCTGGGGCCTGCGGCATTGCGGTTCTTTCCCTGGTCGAGCAGCATCTCGGATTGCACCGGCCCGGCCAATGTGGTGGCCGCATGTTTGCCGCCCAAAGCGGTCTGGATTACCTCGGTCATGATGCTCTTTCCGTTGCGCCCACGTCCAAACAGCACCAGGAAGATGTGCTCGCGGGCCAGACCGGTGACGCCATAGCCGAAGGCGCGCTGGAGGAAGGACGCCATCTCCGGGTCATCGCCCATGATCTCGGTGACGAAGTGCTCCCAGTGAGGGCAGGGGCATCGATGCCCTGCCACTCCACCGGGCTGCTTTTCACCAGCCAGTCGTCCGGACGGCCCGGGCGTATCTCCCCCGTGCGCAGGTCCACAACGCCATTCGCCATGGGCAGCGACCATGGGTCTCGGTCGATCTCATCACCGGCGATGGCCAGCGGGCTCTCCAGGTTGGTCTTGGCAAATTCGAGACAGCGCTTGCGCCCGGTCTCCGTTCGCAAGCGGGCAGCCCGGGCCTTCATCTTCTCGGCCTTGGCCTTGAGACGTCCAGCCGACTCCTTGTCGCCGTCGCGCTCGGCATCCTTAGCCAGCCGGTCAAAGTGAGCCCCGGTGGTGTAGTAGGCCTGAGCCACATGCTCCACATCCGCCCGGGCCCGGTGTCCCTTCTCGATGAGATCCACAGACCAGTGGTGCCCGGACCACCAGATCCACTCGTCAGCCTGGCCAACATAGGCATGGCGGCCCTTGAAAAGGTAGGAGAACAGGAGACCGTCGCCCAGCTCGTTGGCATAGAGGCAGCGTTCCACAAAGTCCGGCTTCGGTATGGGGAGGCCATGCTTGTCCAGCTTGGGGCCGTCGTTGGAGGGCTGGCCTTGCTGTTCTTCGGCGATGCGTTCCCGCACCTGCTGTAGCATTTCCTGGTCGGTCATTGGATCACCTCGGTGGCGTTGTTATCGGTCAAAGGGCGTGCGTGGAGACGGGGAGCCGCCGACGCTACAGCGCCGGAGAATCTTCCCGGATTCCCACGGAAAATTTCCAAAAAAATCCCGCGATTCTTAGGAGTCGACAGAACCCGCGAGAGTCGGGGGGTAGGAAGGACCCGGAGCTGTTGCAACAGCAGCCAGCGGCGTAGGACCATGCTGGCCAGCTTTTGGGTCAGGGGGGAGAGGGGGGCCGGGGGAAGGCGCTCCCCCTGGGCGGGCTCTGCCCGCAAAAGGTCGCGCCCGCATACTCCTATGGACGGGGCGCCTTCTGTGGGCACAGAGGGCACCTCGCGGCGGAAAGCTGCGGGCGCACAACAAGATGCCAACCAAGTGCGCAAGGCGAAGCCACTGCACATGGGTGACAAGTGGGTGACAAAACTCCAAGCGGAGCCAGAAAAGAAAAAGACGGTTACTCGCGAATGGCGCGTAACCGTCTGATATTCTTGTGGCGCGCCCGGGAGGATTCGAACCCCCGACCAAGAGCTTAGAAGGCTCCTGCTCTATCCACCTGAGCTACGAGCGCGTGCTGTCCTTATAGGTGGCAAGCGTCTGTCCGTCAAGAGGGGGCAGCCTGCCATGGTCCATGCGGTGGGGCAGGGGGCGGAACTCCTTGCCTGCCCCTGTCCGAAGCCGAAGCGCCGGCCGTTCATTTCTTCCTGCCCCGGGAAGGAACGGGCAGTATGTGCGCCATGTCCCGGCCGCCCTTGTGTTCCGCATCCAGGCGTGGCAAATTCTGTACTTACCGATAGTTTTTTACTGTTCCAGGCACGCGGGAGGTCCCATGAATTTTCAGGAAAAGTGGCGCAAATTGCTCCTTCCCCTGCGCTACGGGGGCAGCGGGGTGGATTTCAAGAAGCTGGACCCGGCCCGCAGCCCGTTTTTGCAGGATCGGGACCGCATCATCTATTCTAGTTCGTTCCGGCGTCTGGCCCGCAAAACACAAGTGCATCCGCTGGTGCGTAACGATCACATCCACACGCGCCTCAGCCATTCGCTGGAGGTCAGCAGCGTGGGGCGTTCGCTGGGCGCCATGGCGGGCTATTTTTTGCGCCGCCGGGACGAGCTGCCGGAGTATGCCGCGCCGGAATTTCCCGGCCAGATCCTCGAAGCCGCCTGCCTGGCCCACGACATCGGCAATCCGCCTTTCGGCCATGCGGGCGAGTTCGCCATCCGTGACTGGTTCGGGGACCCGGCCAACCACACTTATGTGAATGCGCTGGAGGAGACGCATCAGAGCGATTTCCGCTGCTTCGACGGCAACGCCCAGGGTTTCCGGGTGGTCAACGTTGTGGAGAACAACCGCGATCAGGGCGGGTTCCGGCTCACTTATCCCACGCTGGCCAGCATGGTCAAATATCCGTGGGATTCCTGGCAGTCCCGTACGCGGAGCGGCAAGTGCAAGTTCAACTACTATCAGGCCGAGGCGGGCATTTTTGAAGAGGTGTTCTGCGCTCTGGGGCTGAAAACGCGCCGGGGCGACTTTGCCCGCCATCCGCTCTCTCTACTGGCCGAAGCGGCCGACGACACATGTTACCGCATCGTGGACATGGAAGACGCCCGCGAGCTGGACATCATCACCCTGGCGGACATCCTGAAGGTGGTGGAGCCCTTGGCCCCGAGCCTGAAGCTCGACCCGCAGCGGCTGGAAGATATGGGTTCCGACCGGGAGCGGGCCGGGTATGTGCGGGCCCGTGTCATCGGCCACGTGACCGCGAGCCTGTTCGAGACCTTCGCCGCGCAGTACGAGCGCATCATGCGGCGGGAGTTCGAAGGTCCGCTCATGGATATGGCGCCGGAGGACGTCCGGGCCTATATGGACAGGGCCAAAGAGATCTTCAACGGGCGCATCCTCAAGAACAGTCACAAGACGGCGCTGGAGATCGGGTCCTACAGTGTTTACAAGCGCCTGCTGGATACCTTCATCCCGGCCTGCCATCGCCGCATCTGCGATCCCGGGCGGCTCACCTACAAGGAGCAGCAGGCCTTGCAGCTCATGGGCGGCCATGCGCCGCGCCGTGAGGATGACCTGTACGTCTCCTATCTGCGGGTGCTGGATTTCATCACCGGCATGACCGACCAGTACGCCAGCTTCGTGTCCACCCAGTTCCTGGGCACGTCCTGCTAGCGGAGGCATCTTTTACAGGGCCAAAGGCCCCGAAAGCCGGAGGGCAGGGACCAGATGGCCCGCCCTGCCGGTTTCCTGCCGTTGCGCCCTGAAAAGGGCGCTTTTTTATCAGGGGCTGCCAGCCGGGCCGCACGTTCCCGGGGCGCTGGCGCGTCCGGGAGCCCGCGGCTAGTCGTCCGGGCGGAGCAGGGGAAGCGGATCGCCTGCGGACGGGGAAAGCTTGCGGGTCAGGCGGCAAAGCTCGTTCCGGCCGTTGTCCGCCCAGTCCGTCAGGAAGGCCATGGCATGGCGGTGCATCTCGTCCTCGCACCAGCGGGCATATTCCTCCAGACCGTCGGCATCCTCCGCATGCTGCCGGGTCTCCCGCATGTGCTGCAAGTGGCGCAGGGCCGTGGCCGCGGCCACGGCGTTGTCGTGCATCTGGCCGAGACTTTCCTGACAGCGGCGGCACAGGCGGATCAGGCGTTCGCCGTTCTTGCCGCCCTGGCTGCCGAAAAAGGCCATCAGATAGCGTAACTGCTTGAACGCGATGCGCATGTTGTGCAGCAGGTCTTCGGGGATCAGGTGCCCGTGCGTCCAGCGGTCATGGGCAAGAAGGTCGCGTGTGGCCTGATCCACACCGGCCGCCATGATGTCCGCCAGCAGCATGGGCCGGGCGCGTCCGCGGCGGTCCAGCATGGGGCGGCAGGTCTGGGCCGCGGCATTGTCATCCAGCTTGTGCAGCAGCTCCCGGTAGGCGTCCGAGGCATAATGGACCGCGGCACGGGAAAGGGCCGTGGCGCGCTCTTCCTGCAGGGCGGCATACAGGCTGCGCAGACCGGCGGGCAGATCCGCCGGCCGGAAAAGGGGGGCAGTACCTTCCGGGGCCTGTCCGCTTGCGGCGGCGGTCTCGGCGGCACCGGCAGGGATAGGACGCAAGGCATAGTCCCTGATGTGTCCCAAAAGCACGTCCGTATCCCGCACACCGCCCAGCAGCTTGCGGGCCGTACGCAGGTCGGCTTCCACAGAGGCCAGCCAGTCCTTGCGCAGATAGGGTTTCAGGCTGCGGAAGACGGAAAGCAGGCTGCGCAGGATGACGCGGGCATCGTGGATGGGCTCTTCGTCCAGGGCGCTGTCGCTGCGGGCCAGCTCATGCAGGGCCCGTGCCTGCTTTTGCAGATACGCGCTGAAATGGCTGCTGAACAATTGCCCGGAAGGCGGCGCCTGGACCGGGACGGGCGCGTCGGCATCGGCATCGAAGGTCCAGAACCATTCCAGGGAGGACTTGCCGAACAGGCGTTCCCAGAGCGGCGCATGGATGACCAGCTGCTTGCGCAGGCGCAGGGGCGTGCGCACCCGGATGAGGAAGAGGACGGGGGGCTCACCGGGCAGGCGTATCTCCAGCGGATCGAAGCGCAGGGCGAAACGGGCCACCTGCACGATGGCCGCCAGCACCACGGCGGTACGCCGCCGGGGATCGTCGCGGGCACAACCCATGGCGGTGAGCAGGGGCTCCACCTTGTCCGTACGGCCCTTGCCCACGGTGAGCAGGGTCAGGACCATGGCCAGCAGCCGGTTGCCGGCGGCATCAAGGCGCTTGAGAGGATGGGTGAGCAGAATCTCGCCCGCATCGGGCATCCCGTCCCCCAGCTCCACCAAGGTATGGGCCAGCACGGCCAGAGGGGCCAGGTCCCTGTCCAGACCGTGCTGGGGAGCCAGCCCGGCGAAGATGGACAGGACAAGATCGGTTTCCCGCTGGCGGGTGGCCAGGTCGATGCCGAACAACCGGCAGAGGCGGCGGAGCCCGCAGGGGCGCAGGGTGGGAGAATCATTGCGCAGGCAGCGTGTGCCGCGCCAGAGCAGGGTGCGGGGCGTGGTGGGGGGAGCTTCGTCCATGCGGCGTCTCCTTGGCAGGCGTCTGCCGGAAAAAGAGGCGTCCCCGGGCCGGAAAGGCAGGGATGAAGGCCCGGAGGCTGCTTGGAGCATAGCCTTCCCGAAACAGGCGCGCAAGGGGGCTGAGCGTCATTGCGGGGACGTATGCCAAGGGACGGCGGGACAGTGAGCGTTGCGGCAGGAGGACGGGGCGCGGTCGTGTCTTCTCAGGGATGGGGGGTGCCGGGGAGAAGGCGGCCGCCGGCAAGGCCTTGCCGTACGGCCCGGATATGCGGAAGGCGGGCCCTCCCGAAAACGGGAAACGGCGCGAAAGCCGGGGCAGGGCCCTGCTTCCGCGCCGTGTGATGACGCTGTTTGCGGCGGTATTGCCTAGACTTCGAAGAGCATCTCCAGATCCTCGCGGGTCAGGGACTTCCAGGTGTCCTGACCGGGGATGATGGCCTCGGCCACGCCACGCTTGGCTTCCTGCAGCTTGAGGATCTTTTCTTCCACCGTGTTCTGGCAGATGAGCTTGTAGGAGAACACCTGCCGCGTCTGGCCGATGCGGTGGGTACGGTCCGTAGCCTGGCTTTCCACGGCGGGGTTCCACCACGGGTCGTAGTGGATGACGTAGTCCGCGCTGGTCAGGTTCAGGCCCGTGCCGCCCGCCTTGAGCGAGATGAGGAAGATGGGGATGTCCGGGCTGTTGTTGAAGCGGTCCACCTGTTCGAAGCGGTCCTTGCTGGCGCCGTCCAGATAGCAGAAGGGGATCTGCGAGAACTCCAGCCACTGGCGGATGATCTGGAGCATCTGCACGAACTGCGAGAAGACCAGCACCTTGTGGCCGCCCTCCACGATCTCCATGACCATGTCCTTGAAGGCGTCGAACTTGCCGGAAGGCAGGTTGTTGGAGAAGCCGGGCAGGTCGATCTTGAGCAGGCGCGGATGGCAGCAGATCTGGCGCAGCTTGAGCAGGGCGTCCAGGATGGACATCTGGCTCTTGGCCAGGCCCTTTTCGTCCACGTCGGCCAGCACCTGGGCGCGCAGCTTGCGGGCCAGGGCGGCGTAGAGCTCGGCCTGGGCCTCTTCCAGCGCGCAGCAGGTGACGCTTTCCACCTTGGGCGGCAGGTCCTTGGCCACTTCGGCCTTGGTACGGCGCAAAATGAAGGGCCGCACGCGGGTGCGCAGGTAGTCCAGGGTCTCGGCGTCGCCGTCCTTGATGGGCTTGACGATGCCGCGCTGGAAGGCATGCTGCGAACCGAGGAAGCCGGGCATCAGGAACTCGAACAGGCTCCAGAGCTCGAAGAGGTTGTTCTCGATGGGCGTACCGGACAGGCACAGGCGCATGCGGGCATGGATGCGGCGCACGGCGCGTGCCGTGATGGTGTTGGGGTTCTTGATGTTCTGGGCTTCGTCCAGGATGACGGTGTTGAACTCGTACTTCTCCATCTCCTCCAGGTCACGCCGCAGCAGGGCGTAGGTGGTGATGATGAGGTCCGATTCCGCGATATGCTTGAACATGCCCTCGCGGCGCGTGCCGTAGATGGTCAGGCGGCGCAGGCCGGGCACGAACTTTTCCGCTTCGCGCTCCCAGTTGGGCAGCACCGAGGTGGGCACCACGATAAGGTTGGGGCCCTCGAAGCGGCTTTCCACCATATGCTGGATGAAGGCCAGGGTCTGCACGGTCTTGCCCAGGCCCATCTCGTCGGCCAGGATGCCGCCGAAGCCGTATTCCGACAGGAAGTTGAGGTAGGACAGGCCCTGCAGCTGGTAGCTGCGCAGATTGGCCTGCAGCGCCTTTGGCGGCGGTACGGGCCGCACCTCGCGGAAGGAGCGGATCTTCTCGCGCAGGTTGTTCCAGAAGGAGTCCGTGCGCGCGCCGGGCAGGTCTTCCAGCAGGCTGTCCAGCACCGGTGCCTCGAACTGCTTGAACTTGGTCTGCGGCGGCTTGCTGGGGTCCAGGCCCAGGGCCGTGAGCTTGTGGGCGATCTTTTCCAGCCAGGATTCGGGCAGGCTGGTGTAGGAGCCGTCCTTGAGCTGCACATAGCGCTTGCCGCGGGTCCAGGCCTTCCAGATCTTGTCCAGGGGCAGGGACTGGCCTTCGTAATCCACGCTGATCTCCAGCGAGAACCACTTTTCCTTCTCGTTGCTCACCACCTCGGCCGAGATGGAGGACTTGGCCGTGCGCATCTTGTAGCGCGAAAGGGCGCGCTCGCCGTAGACGCGGTAGTTCTCCACCAACGTGGGGTAGGAGTCCAGCAGGAAGGCGATGGCCTCTTCCGGCTCCAGGAACCACAGCTTGCTGGAACGGGCCTGGAAGTCCATTCCCGCCAGCTCGTTCATGAGCTGGGCCTCTTCTTCCTGATGGCGGCGCACCAGATAGGTCTGGCCTTCGTAGGTGTAGCTGCCGGTCTGGAAATCGGGGTTGGGGCCGTTGAGCGTGAACTCGCCGTGACGGGTCTGGTAGATGTTGTCGATCTCCAGGGTCAGCAGGCTGCCTTCCTCGTCCAGGAAGAGCTTGGGATTGTAGGTGGCCGGCTGGAATACGGGCTCCATCATGCGCAGGAACTGCTGCGGCTCGTAGAGTTCGGACGAGGGCAGGCGCGTCCAGACGCGGTCCAGGAACTCGGAGATCTCTTCCTGCGGCACCACCGGGCGTTCGTAGATGAGGTTGTGCACCAGCGACGGATACAGGCCCGTCTGTACGGGATAGAAATTGTGCTGGTAACAGACCCAGAGCGGCATCTGCCCGTGGAAGGTGATGGGCGCGTCCTCGGGGGCCTCGGCGCCGTGCAGGTGGTCGCTGGGCGCCCCGTTGGCCCGGATGGGCAGGGGCGGGCGGCCTTCACGCTTGAGCAGCACGTCAAAGCTGAAGCCGTTGTCATCGAAATTGGGCTTGAGCTTGAGGGCAAAGGGCGTGCTCTCGATGCGGCAGGGACGATCGGTATCCTTCCAGAGCAGGTAATATTCCTTGCGTACGGCCCAGAAGAACCACGAGGTCAGACCGTCGGGGATCTCCACACGATGACCGTAATAGTCCAGGTGCTGGCCTATCTGACGGGCCACATGCGGCAGCTGGGGCGAGAACTCGCACCAGTCGGGATTGTTGATGATCTGCTGGAGCGTGATCTCGTTGTGCACGCTGGACAGGCCGGACTTGTTCTGGCGGCCCCGGAAGAAGGAGACCAGCAGACGGCCCTGCTCCGGCTGGAAGCGGAAAATAAGGTAGTGCTTGCCGGGCTCGGGCTCCATGTCTGTGGAGAAGAAGGAGCGGAAGCTCTGCTTCCAGTCCTTGGCAGGGGGCGTGACTTCTTCGGCGTCGCCCTGTTCCTTGCGCAGTTCCTCCAGCAGACGCAGGGCCAGGGCCGCCACATGACGGCATGTGCTGGTGAAGGATTCCGAACAGTTGCACTGGTGGCGGGTGCTGCGATCCGTGATGGAGAAAGTCAGGCTGGGCGTATAGACCTGGAGGTCTTCGCCCTGGATGACGCCTTGCGCCTCCCAGGTCTCGCCCTCCTGGATATTTATTTTTTGCACCCCGCCTTCGGACAGGATATAGTAAGCCGTATCACGGATATACTCCGGAACGGCGTCGTGCAGGAAGGCCTGGCACATCTCCCTGACGACGTTCTGCTCAGATCTGCTCATGCATACTCTCCGCGGCCCGGTTTTCTGCGCGGGCTCCGTTGAAAAATCGCAGTAATAGATTTGGGAGTAATATCACAGGCATCACTTCAATGGCAATAGACGCGCGTAACTTATGAAAAAATATTTTATGAAAAAAAAGTTGGTATTTTTCGCGGCTTCCCGGGCAGCGGGCAAGGGCTCTCCGGCAGGGGGCAGCGCCACCTGGAGAGTTTTTTTTCTGCTCCTCCTGCTGCTTTGTCTGCCGCTGTCCGCCGCCGCGGATGACGAGGAGGGCAGCATGCCCCCCACGGACGGCGACCGTATTTTGCTGGGCAGTATCGGTGAGGCCTCCAACCTCATCCCGTATCTGACGGCGGACTCCGCCTCCCACGAAGTGGCGGATCTGCTTTATGTGGCGCCGCTGCGCTTCAACAAGGATCTGGAGCCGGAATGCTGGGCGGCGGAGTCCTTCAGCATGGAAGACGAGGGCCGTCTGCTGCGCTTCCGTCTGCGCAAGGGCATCCTCTGGGAAGACGGCACCGAACTGACGGCCGCGGATGTGGAGTTCACCTACAAAATGGTCATCGACCCGGCCACGGGCAGTCCCTATGCGGACGACTTTCTCCAGATCAAGGAATTCCGCGTGCTGGACCGCTACAGCTTCGAGGTCCGCTACGAGCATTTCTTTGCCCGGGCCGTGTCTTCCTGGATGAATCCCATCCTGCCCAGGCACATCCTGGAAGGGCAGAACATCCGCACCACCTCCTTCGCCCGCAAGCCTGTGGGCGCCGGGCCCTACCGCCTCCAGCGCTGGGAGCCGGGCGTGCGCATCGTGCTGGAAGCTTCCCCCACCTACTTTTTGGGCAGGCCGCACATCAGCGAGGTGGTCTTCCGCATCATCCCGGATACGGCCACCATGTTCATGGAGACCCGCGCCGGGCGCCTGGACGTGATGGAGCTGAGCCCGCAGCAGTACCTGCGCCAGACATCGGGGAAAAAGTGGGCGGAATCCTTCCACAAATACCGTTATCTGGCCTCGGTCTACAATTTCCTGGGCTTCAATCTGGAACATCCTTTCTTCAAGGATAAAAAGGTACGGCAGGCCATCTCCTGCGCCATCAACCGGGGCGACATCGTCAAGGGCGTCCTGCTGGGGCTGGGGGAGCCGGCCTTCGGGCCCTACAAGCCTGGCACCTGGGCCTATCATCCGGGCCTGCGCCCTGTGAGCTTCAATCCCGACAGGGCCCGCAAACTGCTGGCCGAGGCGGGCTTCACGGACAGTGACGGCGACGGCATCCTGGACAAGGACGGCAAGCCGCTGGCGTTCACCATCCTGACCAACCAGGGCAACGAGCCGCGCATCCTCACCGCCACCATCATCCAGAGCCAGCTGCGGGCCGTGGGCATCGACGTGCGCATCCGCACCGTGGAATGGGCCGCCTTCATCCGGGAATTCGTGAATACCGGCCGCTTCGATGCCATCATCCTGGGCTGGACCATCACCCAGGACCCGGACATCTTCGCGGTCTGGCATTCCTCGCAGGCCGTGCCCGGGGGCCTGAACTTCATCCACTACAAGAACCCCGAGCTGGACAAGGTGCTGGAAGAGGCCCGCTCCACGCCGGACCGTCAGCGCCGGACCGCGCTGTACCACCAGGCGCAGGAGATCCTGGACGAGGATCAGCCCTACTGTTTCCTCTATGTGCCCTATGCCCTGCCTGTGGTGCAAAACCGCTTCATGGGCATCAAACCTGCCCTGGCCGGCATCATGTACAACTTTGAGGAGTGGTGGGTGCCCAAGAGCCTGCAGCGCTACAAGGTGACGCCGTAGGAGGGCGCTTGAAAGAGAGAAGAAGACTTGAGGGGAGGGGCCCCTCCCCTCAAACTCCCCCCTCCCCCAAAAACGTTCATGAGGTTTTTCTGACAGGTCCCCGTCGCTGGCTGGGGGCAGGAAAAAAGCGGGCATCTCGACTGGGATGTCCGCTTTTGTATCTGGAACGTATCGCTGGTGAGACCGCCGTTTCACGATGGACTGGAAAAATTCAGCGGAGTAGCGTCCGGCAGCGAGGTCACCGACAAAAAAGAGGGGACATGCCGTTTTTATATACAGGAATTGCGCGATTACGCATGGTGAAAATAACTGTTGCCTGCTGTCGTGCACTGGGATGGCATCAAAATATATCTCATTACAGATATGTATATCAAGATAAGTTTTATATGGAGAAAATAAGATGATACACAGACTTTGCAGGATATGCAAGAATACAAATCAATGGCGATCCCCAACAGGTGATAAATTTGGGGGTGAAAAAAGTTTTTCTGATAAGCACAATTTCGGAATTGAAGAATGGATTAATAGAAAAAAATGGCTGCTTAAAGGGTATGACGGGACAGATATAAATTGGCGATATGCGCATATCACTGCTTTATGTACACCAAATCATGCCTATTGCGGTCAGGATGCCAGAGTCTTTCTTTTTACCTATACCGACGGGCAAGCACTGCTGGTCGGATATCTGGATAAGGTCCATATCCTCGATGCAAACGAAGCTGCATGGGCTGCCCGACGATTCCAGACAGAGGGCTGGTTGGCTACAATGAGGGAGGAAGTACAAGAGGTCGGGGGAAAAGTGGCCCCTCTGTCAGATAAGAAGGTAAACGAAGATCCCCTTTGCCTTGTCAATATACGCTTTCTTCCGAAAAGTTTGCACTTTCTTAAAGAGCCTCGAAAAATTTCTGCTCCTTGGCGGTATACCAAGGCCTATAAATGCGCCAAGTTGGAGGCGGCGCTTTTGTTGGACGAGTTGCCTGCACCGGCGGAACCTACAGCACAGGAGATAGCCAGGTATTCGGAAGCGGCCCGGCTGCGTCGGGCTATCAGTGCCAAGGAGTTCTTGCCCCGGCAGGCTCCCATCCAGAATCGTCTGTATAGGCAGCTGGTGCGTGACTATGGCCCTGAGGGCTATCAGGTACGCTGCGAAGATAACAGGGTGGACATCTCAATCCGTAGAAAAGACTATACCGGCTTTCTGGAAATAAAACCGGCGGACAGTGCTCGGGAGGCCATCCGTCTGGCCTTGGGACAATTGCTGGAATATGCCCATTATCCAAAGGCGGACAGGGCCGACAATCTGGTGGTGGTCAGCGATGCCGCTCCCGGGGCTGATGACAGGTGGTATATCCAAAGATTACGGCAACGCTATGGTATCCCTTTGCGTTATGTATACTGGCCCGAGGGGGCTGAAGAAATATCGCCGGGAGAACTGGCGAAGTGTGTGGAGGTTCCCGGGCGGAAATCCTGATGCTCGGGAGGGGGAGTTCCCGCCAATTTTAGAGGGGTTGCTCCTGTCTTTCCCAACCTCTTTTTTGCTGGTTGCGTCGCACGTTCTCCCCAGTAGTCAGCGACAGGCCCTGCTATCCTGACAAGAAGAAAATTTTTTCGGGGCGGTCCTCTCAAGATAAAACCATGTTTTCGTCCTAGAGGACAAATCCCCCCCTCTCAGACCGCGCCGGCGGCCTCTGTAACAAAAAGCATACAAACAGAAAAAGCCCTTGCGATTTCTCGCAAGGGCTTGATCGTCTGGCTCCCCGAGACGGACTTGAACCGCCAACCTAGTGATTAACAGTCACCCGCTCTGCCGATTGAGCTATCGGGGAGTGCTGCAAAAGCAACGAAAGTCTTTCTACGGAAAACAGGTCCGTTCGTCAAGCGGAAAAATCATTTTTTCAGGATTTTTTTATCAGGCGCTGCAACTTTTTGTCATAACGCTCGGCTTCGCTGTACACACAGCCGCAATAAGGCTGGCGATATACGCCCCATTCCTTGGAAAGGTCGATGCCTGCCTGCCAGTCGGTGCGGAAATCGCGGTAGACGAAGCGGGGGCCTTCGCTCAGGGGGGCGTCTTCCGCCGCTGCGGCGTGTTCCCCGGCGGCCCGGATGACGTCGTGCGGCTGGTAACGGGAGTAGAGCAGGCTGCTGCTCACATGGGCATAGCCATGGGCGCGGGCATAGGCCACAGCGGCCCCCATGCGGCTGCTGCAACACCAGGCGCAGCGCTGCGGGGGCAGGTCACGTCCGGCCACGGAGCGCAGCCAGGCCACCAGATCCCAGGTATCGTCCTGACAGATGAGCTCGATGCCAAGACGGGCGGCGCATTCCTCGGCGGCCTCGCGGCGGCGCAGGTATTCCATCAGGGGCTGGATGTTGGGGTTCATGTACCAGGCCGTGACCGTGAAGCCCTCGTCCTGCAGGCGCTTGACCGGCATGATGGAGCAGGGACCGCAGCAGATGTGCAGCAGCAGGCTGCGCTCGCCTTTGACGGGTTCAAAAACAGGGGCCTGCCCCGAAGGGCAGGCCGCGGAAGTTTCGACAGGGGCGTCCGTTACGGACGGATGCTGATTTCCAGACATTTGCCAAAATCCTGTTCCATGTCGCGCAGGCTGTCGCGCTTGTGGTTGAGCAGATAAAGGCCCAGTTCCCGCGTGGTCTCAAAGACGTACTTGTCGCCGCCGTGGGTCCGCAGGGCACGGCGCATCTCGCGCAGGGCCTGCAGGGCCTGCCATTCAAGGTTGCGCCGCTGGCCCGTGCCGCCGCAGAAGGGGCAGGGCTCCATGGTGATGGAAAGGGCCGAGGAGCCCGTACGCTGGCGCACCAGTTCCAGCAGGCCGAAGGAGCTCATGCGGCCCACGTCGTGGCGGGCGCGGTCGTTCTTCATGGCCGTGCGCAGGGTCTTTTCCACTTCCAGCACGTGTTTCTTGTCGCGCATCTCGATGAAGTCGATGACCACCTGGCCGCCGATGTCGCGCAGCTTGAGCTGGCGGGCGATGGCTTCGGCGGCTTCCATGTTGGTGCGGTGGGCCATGGACTCGAAATTGACCTTGCCGGAGATCTTGCCGGAGTTGATGTCCACGGCCATGAGGGCCTCGGTCTGGTCAAAGACCAGGCGGCCGCCCGAAGGCAGGGTGACCTCGCGGGAATAGATCTGGTCCAGCTGGCGGCGCAGGCTGAAGCGTTCCCACAGGGGCATGCGCACATCGGTATGCAGGCGCACCAGCTCCTTCTTGCGGGGGAAGAGCAGGGAGACGGTCTCGCGGATGCTGTCGGCCACTTCTTCGTTGTCCACCCAGATCTCGCAGACATCGTCGGTCAGGTAGTCGCGCACGGCCCGCTGGGGCAGGCCTGGCTCCTGATAGATGAGGGCTGGCGCCGAGACTTCGGTGGCCTTCTTGCGGATGTCCTTCCAGACGCGCTTGAGGTACTGGAGATCGTTCTTGAGCGTGGTCTTGGTGGTGCCGGCGCTCACGGTGCGCACGATGACGCCCAGGCCCTGGCCGGGGTCGATGCCGTTCATCATCTCGCGCAGGCGGGTGCGTTCTTCATCGCTGTCCACCTTGCGGGAAACGCCGATCTGCTCCTGACCGGGGGTCAGCACCAGGAAGCGGCCCGCCAGCGAAAGCCAGGTGGTGAGGAAGGCGCCCTTGTTGCCGGTGGGTTCCTTGACCACCTGCACCAGCACTTCCTGGCCGGGCTTGAGCACTTTCTGGATGGGCGGGAATTTTTTGCCCTTGCTGGGCTCGTGATGGGTCAGCCAGTATTCGGGGTGGATCTCGTCGATCTGGAGGAAGCCGTTCTTGCCCGCGCCGTAGCTCACGAAGGCAGCCTGCAGGTTGGTGTCGATATTGTGGATGACACCCTTGTAGATATTGCCCTTGAGTTTGCGCTGGTGGAACATGTCCAGGTAGTATTCCTGCAGACGGCCTTCCTCGGCGATGGCCACTTCCACCTGCTCGCCGGGCAGCACGCTGATGAACATGCGCCGCTTGCCTGCGGCCACCTTGGCCTTGACCGCAGCCGCACGCACGCTGCCCTTCTTGGGGGCTTCGCTGTCCTCGCCACGGCGGCGGGGACGGGCAGGAGCGTTTTCCAGACTTTCCACATCACCGGTGGCCGCCTGCCACAGTTCCTCGTCACTGAGATCGTCCGGCAGGTCGGCAGGGGCGGCCGTTTCGGCGCTCTCCCCGCCATCCTTGTCGGCAGGTTCGGCACTTTCCGCCTGGGCCTCACGGTTCTTGCGGTTGCGCCCGCGTCCGCCGCGACGGCCGCGACGGCTCTTGCGGCGGGGCTGTTCCTCGCCGTCTTCCTGGCTGCCGGTATCGGCAGCGGCCGCTTCGCTGCTTTCCGCAGCAGCAGCGGTCGCCGCATCTTCGCTATCCGGGGCGGCCTTGGCGGCAGGCGCCGCAGGCGTCTCGGCAGCGGGGGCTTCAGCCGTCACGGCAGCAGGCTGATCGTCAGAGGGACGGGCCGCGGGCGTTTCGGTGGTCTGGTCGCCGCTTTCGGCAGGGGCAGCTTCGGCCGGCTGGCTCGCAGCTTCGGGAGATTTTTTGCGGGGGGTACGCTGGCGGCGCTGGGCACCGGGCGAGCGGCGAGTCCCGCGACGGGGCGCGGCGTGCTGTTCGCCGTCGGTATCGGCGGTGGCTTCGGCAGCTTCGGGGGCTGCGGTCTGGGCGGGCGCCTCTTCAGCGGATGCAGCGGCGGGAGCGGTCTCGGGGGCCGTATTTTCGGCGGCAGGGGCCGTGGTCTTGCGGCGGCTGCTCCGGCGGGCAGGCTTGCGGGGTGCGGTGGCTGCAGCGTCGGTGGCCTGGGCATCGCCGTTGTCCGCAGCGGCCTGGGCGGCATCGGTGGCCGGGGAGGCCGTCAGCGTGGCCGTTTCTTCCGCGGCAGGGGCGGTCTTGGCGCGCGAACTGCGGCGGGTGGTACGGCGTTTGGGGGTGGGGGTTGCTTCAGCGACATCAGAGGAAGCGGCCGCGTCAGACACGGCCGGCGTATTTTCCTGCGTCATAAATATCCTTTTGGACCGCCAAAGGCGGCGAAATTTGTCAGCCGTTATCCCGACTGAGGGAACAGGCCGGACATCCGGCAAACACCGGATGGCGTATCCGTGAGCGGGCACGGGCCTGGGGATGCCCGGAAAGGGCAGGGCACGGGGGATGGCAGAAGAAAACGCCCGTCACGGGGACGGCGTTTTCCAGGCGGCCGGAACAGCCGCCGGAGGGGCAACGTCAGAGAGCGCGGCACCGGGCCGCGCCATGACGGGCGGGATCAGACTGTCTGTCCCCCGCGGAAGCGCGGGGCTTCGCTAATCACAATTTTCAAGGACGCGCAGCTCCACGGACAGCTTGCCGCCGCTGGAGCGCAGCAGCACATAGCCGCCCTGGGCCAGAGCGCCCGGATTCACCACGATGGTGCGGCCCACCCTGTCCACGGCGCGCGCTTCGTGGATATGTCCGCACAGGCAGACATCGGGTTGGGCTTCTTCAAGGAATTCGCGCACGGCAGTAGAGCCCACGTGAATATTGCCCGGGATGACGTCACAGGCGCTGTCCTTGGGCGGATTGTGCGAAACCAGCACGGTGTGGGGGTACTTGCGGGCCTTCTGCCAGCTGTTCTCAAGCCAGCCGGCGAAGGTGGATTCAGGAAACTCGCTGGGCGTCCCGAAAGGCGTGAACGTGGAGGCCCCGATGCCGAAGATGGCCGTATCGGGCGTGAGCTCGTGCACCTGCGTGTGCAGGTTGCAGCCCAGGCCGCTCAGCCATTCGTCCACTTCGGGCCGGTCCATGTTGCCGATCTGGGCCCAGATGCGGGGATTGTGCGCCCGCAGAACGTCCATGACCATCTCGGCCTGCTTGACGCCGCCTGTAATGGTCAGGTCGCCGGTGACGATGATGCCGTCTGCCTGCGCCAGCTCGGGGATACGGGCAAACAGCCCGGGCTCGTCGTGAATGTCCCCAACGGCAATCCAGAGATGATCCTGTTCGTTGACGCTTGGCATGGCGGTGTTTCCTTTGTTATAAAGTCACTCCGCGAACTATGGCACATTTTAGCAAGGATGGAAAGACCTCCATGTCCCTTTCCCCCGATGAGCAGAAGAAGGAATTGCGCGCCCGCATGCGTGGGCTGCGGCGCGGTCAGGATCCCGACCTGGCACGGCAGCGGGCCCGTGCGGCCCAGCAGGCCCTGCTGGACTGGGACGTCTGGCAGCAGGCCGCCCGCGTGGCCCTGTACGTGGCCCTGCCGGAAGAAGTGCATACCGGCTACCTGCTGGCCGATGCCTGGCAGCGCCGTGTGCGGGTCTATCTGCCCCGGGTGCGCCTGGAGCGCGGGCTCATGGACTTCGTGCCCTGTTCCCGGGTGGGCGACATGGCCGCAGGGCCCTACAAGATGCTGGAGCCCCATGCCGGTCTGCTGGGCATGGCGCCCCCGGTGCTGGCCCATCCCGATTTTTGTCCCGATGTGCTCATCCTGCCCGGTGTGGCCTTTGACCGCGCGGGCAACCGCCTGGGCTTCGGCGGCGGCTACTATGACCGTTTCCTGGCGGCGTTCGGTGCCCGGGGCAGCGGTCGGCGGCCCCTGCTGGTGGGCCTGTGCTATGCTTTCCAGGTGGTGGACGCGCTGCCTTCCCAGGACTGGGACCGGCCCGTGGACTGCCTGTGTACTGAAGAAGGACTCGTATGCCTGTAAGTTTCATCCCCTTTGTGTTCCCCGGCGTGGACAATGTGCGCTGCGCCTTCCAGACCCGCTGGCAGGAGGCCGGAGACGGCCCGTACGCCGGTGGCAACATCTCGCTCGCCACGGCCGATGACCGGCAGAGCGTCATCGGCAACCGCCGCGAACTGCGGGCGGCCCTGGGCCTCCGGCGCATGGCCGAACTCAATCAGGTGCACGGCGATGCCATGATCTTCGAGCCCGATGCCGTGGAGCCCGACGCCGTGCCCCGCTGCGATGCCGATGGCATGGCCACCGCTCAGGCCGGGCTTGGGCTGGTCATCAAGACCGCCGATTGCCAGCCCATTCTGCTGGCCCACAAGAGCGGCCGTTTCGTGGCCGGTATCCATGCGGGCTGGCGCGGCAACCGTTGTGACTTCCCCGGTTCCGGGGTGCGCCGCTTCTGCGAGCACTACGGCGTGGAACCGCGCGAGCTTCTGGCCGTGCGCGGCCCGAGCCTGGGCCCGGCCCGGGCGGAGTTCATCAACTTCGAAAGCGAGTGGAGCGACGAGTTCCGCCCCTGGTTCGACGCCCAAAGCCGCACCATGGACCTGTGGGGCCTGACCCGCTGGCAGCTGGAACAGGCCGGGCTGCTGCCGCGCAACATCTACGGCATCGATTTGTGCACGGCCAGCTGCAACCGCCAGTTCTTCTCGTACCGCTGCGTGAAGGCTTCCGGCCGTCAGGCCAGCGTCATCTGGCGTCTGGACTAGCAGGCCGGAGAGCTTGCTTGTCATGAGGGGGGAAGGGGGAAACCTTGGCTCGCGCACAAGGTTTCCCCCTTCCCCCCT
>ERZ772882.323-NODE-323-length-66566-cov-4.805310_pt1 | contig 66566 bp, 53 predicted proteins | sample MGYA00580576_ERZ772882 | MGnify/ENA primary metagenome ERZ772882 (study PRJEB29015, sample SAMEA2737658) | human gut metagenome | biome: human gut; feature: human-associated habitat; material: faeces | place: China | collected 2012 ... | reverse complement strand
ATATCGAACGCGGAAGCTGCGGTATGAGCATAGAAACCCTGATAGCATTGTCCGATCTTTATGGCTTATCCCTGGATTATATTATATATGGTAATCCCGAAGGAAAGAAAGAGGAAATACCGGATAAAGGGAAGGCAGTAATGAATATTCTGAAAGAGTTGGAACCGGAAGAATATGAGTGCTGTCTTGATATGATGCTTATTTATGCCCGACGGGCTGGAAAATCACGGGAAAAGAATACTATCGGGGAAGAAAGTAAACAAAATCCGGCATAGAACATCCGGGAACGAATGGATGTCTGAGAGGATATTCATATTATGTGTTATGTGTTAAACAAAGATACATGATTGGATATAAACTTTAATGACACACAAGGAGGAGAAGAAGATGAAAAGTAAGTCATTAAAAAAAGTGCTTGCAACAGCACTTGCACTGAGCCTTGTCATGGCTCCGGTGATGGGAGTGAACGCATCTACCGACAATAATGCTCCGTCCGAAGGATCCAGTACTTCCGTATCAGCAGAAGTAGCCGCTACGATCCCTGAGACAAGCACAATAAGTGTTGGCGGAAAGTATATGACTTCCACAGTAAAGGGAGCGTATATGTCCAAGACAATTCCCGGAACTGTAGTTGCAACAGATAAGGCAACTCTGGCAGCAGGTTATGGCCTGGCACCGGGAGAGCAGCCTTATGTGAGAGTATATGATATCAGCGAAGCTAAGAGCCCTGCCGCAATGACAAGCATCAATGCAGCAGCCGGAGCAGTTGGCGGTACTGTAGTTGCTACCGTTAACGTAGAACTGGGCAAGCTTGCAGGCGGAAAATTCTCTCTGCTGGAACAGGGCGGAGCGCCTATTACCATGGCATTCGGTATTCCGAAAAATGCGGTTAAGCCTGGTTATGCTTATGCAATGATTTGTGTACGCCCCGGCGGTGTTATCGAGGTTCTTCCCGATCTGGATGCAGATCCTAATACCGTAACCTTCAGTACTACAGGCGGTCTCGGCGCTTATGCAATGATCATGTATCCTGTAGCTTAATCCGAAAAGAAAAAGCGATAAGGAACAACAGGAAAGATGTCTGGGAGATGACTGGCAGGCGGCTGCCGGTTGTTTCCCAGTATTCTCGTAAAGGACAGGTATGCTATATAAACTGAAGAAAAATAAAGCGGCTGTGTATTTAATACTGATTATACTTTTGTGCTTCTGCCTGTGCCAGTATGGGCTGCAGCGTATATTTGGATTTTCCCTGTTCCCGGATGAATTTGGCTACTGGGCGCCGGCAGCCAAAATGCTGGGATGGGACTGGTCTGAAACGACATCTCTCGGTTCTTATTACTCCTTTGGATACAGTCTGATTCTGGCTCCCATTTTATATTTTGTGAAAGATTCCATTATGGCCTACCGGACAGCGGTAGTGGTAAATATGATTTTGATGTGTATCGGACTTGTGCTTCTTTACAAGCTGATGCAGAAGCTTTTTCCTGAGATGGAAAAAGAAAGGGCTGTGATAATCAGCGGGATTGCCGTACTGTATCCGCCCTGGATTTTTTATATACAGATGACAATGACAGAAGCTCTGCTTCTATTTTTATATATTTTGGTATGCTATTTGTTCTTATGTTTTTTTGAAAATCCCAGAGTAGTTACTGCTGTTATGTTGTCTGCAGCGCTTGTGTATATCTATTTTGTACATATGCGGAGTATTGGGATGATTGTTGCCGGAGGAATAATTCTTCTTTTTTGGGGTGTCGGCAACAGAGAAAAAAAGTGCAGAAGAATTGCAGTTTTAGTGCTGCTTCTGGTTTTAATTTTCTTTTTAATTGGTCTGGGAATAAAAAATGGCCTGCTTGACAGGCTCTATCATACGGCTTCAGTTGAAGTAATTCAATACAACGATTATTCAGGACAGTGGGGAAAACTGAAATATTTAATGAGTCCGGATGGTATGAAGAATTTCATTACAGGGAGCATTGGTAAGATTCTTTATATCGGATTGGCAACTTATGGTTTGGCCTACTGGGGAATCTATTATGTATTAAAAAGATGCAGGTCTTTATTCTTCGCAATTAAATCTAAAGTTCTGAATAGAGAGGATCTTTTCTGGCTGTTTTTGTTATTGTCCTCTGTGGCGCAGTTTATTATTACAGTGATTTATACGATTTGGAGTTCCGATGAAGAAAATGACAGGCTGGATTTGTTTGTTCATGGCCGATATATCGAGTTTATTATCCCGGTACTGATAGCAATAGGAATAAAACAGGCTTTTGACAGTAAAAGGTTATGGACTGGAACAGGCATTATGATGGGATGCACTGCTGTATTTACCTGGATTGTTAATAATATTATCGGTTCGAGTATTTCCGGTATGCCTAATGTCCACGGTTATTTTATGATTGGCATGAGTTATTTGATAAAAGAAGAGAATTTTAGACCGATCCCTTTTTTGTGGAAGGCATGGCTGCTGGGTAGTTTTTTGATGGCGATGATTGGCTTAGTTATAACTGCGTGTAAGAAATGGCGAATAGAATGGTTATTAACGGCAGTGATTTTACTCCAGATTATTCTTGGTCTGCATGCCAGCGAACATTATGTATACATTGGAAATTCTTACGGCTATGGAGATATTCAGATTGCGGACAAGCTGAAAGAGGTTCTTGAAGCAGATGGAAAAGAACGGATCATTCATATTTATGAAGGAGATACTCCTTATATAGAGCAGGTACAGTTCCGGATGCAGGATAGAAAAATAGATATCTGGGATGCAAGGGAAAAGGATATTAATCCGGCTAAACTGCAGGAGGGCGATAAGCTTATTTTGGCAGCTGACAGTAAATATCGGGAAATCTTTGACAAGCTGTACGAAAGGAGCTGGGAGGCAGGCCATTTGTGCCTGTATTACAATCCCTAAAGAAAATAAACAGAAAATAAAAAGAATGAAGCTGCTGCAGATGTACAATCAGAGAAATCGGAGGCTTTTATGAAATTGATTATTCAAATCCCCTGTTATAACGAAGCGGAAACCCTGGAAGTGGCACTTAATGATTTGCCAAAAAAACTGGATGGTATTGATCAAATAGAATACTTAATCATTAATGACGGAAGCCATGATGATACAGTAGAGGTGGCGCGGAATTGGGGTGTGCACCATGTGGTGAATTTTAAACAGAATAAAGGTCTGGCAAAAGGATTTGTTGCAGGTCTGGATGGATGTTTGAAATGCGGCGCAGATATTATCGTGAACACGGATGCGGATAATCAATACTGTGGGGATGACATAGCAGTATTAATTCAGCCCATACTTGATGGCGAAGCAGACATGGTGATTGGAGAACGGCCAATTGATGATACCGAGCATTTTTCATATGTAAAAAAGAAATTGCAGCATTTCGGAAGCTGGGTGGTACGTAAGGCATCTAATACCGATATTCCGGATGCACCCAGTGGGTTCAGGGCTTTTTCGCGGGATGCCGCTATGCGGATTAATGTGGTGAATGATTATACATATACATTGGAGACAATCGTGCAGGCAGGCAGGGAAAAGATTGCGATTGCCAGTGTACCAATCAGAACAAATGCGGAATTAAGGCCTTCCCGACTATTTAAGAGTATTTGGGGTTATGTTAAAAAATCGGTTTTGACAATTCTGCGAGCTTACATGATGTATAAGCCGCTGATGTGTTTTACGCTGCTGTCCATACCCAGCATAGCGATTGGACTGGGTATTGGAATACGTTTTTTGTATTTCATGTCTAAGGGCAGCGGAAGCGGTCATATACAGTCTTTAATATTGGCATGTACCTTGATTATTGTTGGTTTTCTTACATTTATGATTGGATTGGTGGCTGATGTGATTGCTGCTAACCGGAAGATATTGCAGGATGTACAATATCATATCAAACGGATGGAATATGAAATGCCCGTGTTTGATAATAATGAAAAGGACAAAAAAGAGGGTGTCAGTGAAATCTATTATTTTAATAAAGAAAAGGATGAGAAGGTATTTATTCAATAAGGAGTTTATAAAACCATATGGGTAAGATAAATAAGAGACTCAAATATTACATGCGTAACTATAAATTAATAACATGCCTGGGGTTACTGATGCTTGTATGTATGTTTACTGGCATACAGATACATGCGGAAGATACTGTTGAGACTGCGGTGGAGAATACCGGATTTCAAGGTAAGCTTATGGTAGCAATCGTGGATACAGAAGCAAGGGATATGCCGAAAGTGGAAGGGGCAGTTACAGTTGAAATTCCTAAAGGTACACCGTTATTAACGGTAGGCGAAGAAAATAATTGGTATGAGTTTTATTACCAGGGAAAAGTGGCATATGTCGCAAAGGGGGATGTGGAAGACGCCAATATAGATATGGCTGCATTAGATGATGAAATGAAAAAGAACATAGAAGAGGACAGTGCATATATTGAGTCATTGGAAATGCAGAGGAAAGCATTAAGGCAGAGGAATATATGGAGGATAGTTATTACTATATTAATCGTTCTGATTTTTGTAGTTGGGGTTGTTTCAGCACTAAGTAAAAATAGAAATAAAAAACAAGTTTAAAAGACCGTGTTATATTGGCGCAGTTATATGGATATGAATGGTGGGTTTCATGAATTTTATAACATTTGAAGAATTAGGGGAATGTATATATACAAATATCTCAAAGGTTCCCAGGAATGTGGATTTAATTGTGGGGATACCAAGAAGCGGCACTTTGGCAGCAAATTTGCTGGCTTTATATTTGAACCTGCCATTTACGGATATTGATACATTAATCCGAAAAGGAGAGCTGAGAAGCGGCAGTACAAGAAAATGCCAGAATTGGATTAAGTCGGTAGCAGAGGCGGAGCATATTCTGGTAGTGGATGATAGTATCAGCAGCGGTAAAGCGATGAAGGAAGCCAGAAGGAAAATTAAAGAAGCCGGAATAACTAATCATGTATCCTTTCTTGCTATATATGCCTTGGGAGTCAGCCGTAACCTGGTGGATATCTATTTTAAAATCTGCGAACAGCCGAGAATGTTTGAATGGAATTATATGCATCATTGGGCTTTGGAATATGTCTGCATGGATATAGATGGTGTTTTGTGTGAAGATCCGTCTGTTTATCAAAATGATGATGGAAAAAATTATTATGATTTTTTAATAAATGCCATACCTAAAATAATTCCCACGCAGAAAGTGGGCAAACTGGTAAGCTGCAGGCTTGAGAAATATAGAAAGGAGACGGAGGAATGGCTGAGTCATCATAATGTAATATATGATGAGTTATATTTATTGCCGGCGAATTCTGCCAAAGAACGAAGGGATAATTTTGAACAGGCCAAGTTCAAGGCTGATATATATAAAAAATCGAACTGTGTATTATTTATAGAAAGTAACTATGAACAAGCGGTAAAAATATGTGAATATTCAGGTAAACAAGTTTTTTCAGTATCAAATAAAAAGTTAATTAATCCTGATAATTTGATAGATCATATTAAAATCATTCATAACGATTTTAGAATTACATTAAAAAGAACTATAAAGAAAATATTGGGTAAAATTAATTATGTCAAATAATATACTTCCAAAAAGTGATTTATATAAGATCACAATTATTACAGTATCATTTAATGCTGAGAAAACAATTAAAGAAACAATAAATTCAGTGCTTATGCAGGAGAATGCAGCTTTTGAATACATAATTAAGGATGGAGGTTCCCGGGATACAACAAATAATATAGTTAATAGCTATAGGGATCAATTTAGCAAACGACAAATAAAGTTTCGTCATATTATTAACCCTGACTCAGGTATATATGAAGCAATGAATGAAGCGGCATTACTGGCAGATGGAGAGTATCTCCTTTTTTTAAATGCTGATGATCAATTATATGATTCCAATGTAATAGATAAAGCTGTGGGATTTTTATCAAATCATACTCAATGTGATGTGTTATATGGTGACACAATAATGAAAGACGGCTGTGATGTAAGTGTTTTTAAAGGTGATATGATGCTTATTAACAGAAGAATGCCTTTTGCACATCAATCTTGTTTTGTTAAAGTAAGTGAATTTAAAAAAATGCTGTTTAACGAAAAGTATCGTATCTGCGCCGATTATGATCTGATATTATCGCTTTACCAAAATGGAAAAATATTTTTAAATATGGATACCGTGATATCGGTATATTCGTTAGGAGGAATTTCATCCACACAATTTGTTCCTAAAATGAAAGAACATTTAATGATTTTAGCAGAACATGGATTCGTGAGTCGATATTCTCCCTATATTTTTTTGAAAATGCTAGAAGCATACATGAAAACTTTTATATTGGCTTTATGCCCCAAAGCCTTATTGACTGGATTAAAAAGATTGTATAAATACAGGATAAAAAAATATGAGGAGATAAAATTATAAATGCGTGTTTTATTTATAACAAAGGGGGATTTTATAGATAAGCAAAACGAAGGCGGATTAGCCTGCAGATATCGAAATTATTATCTGCTGCAAAAAACAGCAGGAAAGAATAATGTATATGTTTGCTCTGTAGTACCTTATAAAAAAGAAAACAAGGAAAATATAAAATATATTTATGATAAACAAACATTGGTCAGCAGATATATAAACTATTTAGGTATGCGTGACGGAATTTCCAAGAGGACGGAACAGGAAATAGTAGACTATATTAGCGAAATAAATCCGGATTATATATTTTATGATGGATCAACTTGGGGAAATATTGCAGAGAAAATTAATGATAAAGAGAATACTATCGTTTTTTTTCATAATATAGAGAGGCAGTACACTTTAGAACGTGTAAAAAAAGGAAATATTTTATGCTTGCTCAGATACTGGGCTACCTGTAAGTGTGAAAGAAAACAAATAGAAAATGTGGAAAAATATATTTGCCTGAATGACAGGGATAATAAATTACTTGAAGAATATTATTCCAGGGAGGCCAATCTTATTCTGCCAATAACATTCAGTGATTTATGGAAAGCTGGAGAGTACGGTAATGAAAGAGAAGAATTTTTATTATTTGTTGGTTCTTATTTTGACGCAAATGTGCAGGGAATAAAATGGTTTGTGAAAGAAGTGCTGCCAAATATTGATTTTAATATAAAAATTGTTGGTAAAGGTATGGAGCAATTAAGGGAAAAAAAATTTCTGGAAAATGTCAGGCGGGTAGAAGTTATTGGTGGGGTGGATGATTTGGCACCTTATTATAAGAAAGCCGCAGCGGTTATTATGCCAATTTTCATGGGCGGCGGAATGAAGGTTAAAACCGCAGAAGCATTAATGAACGGCAAAACTATATTTGGGTCAAAGGAAGCTTTTGAAGGATATGATTTGGAAGATATATCCGGATTATATTTGTGCGAGGATAAGGATGCATTTATAAATGCTATAAATGATTTTAAAAATAGGGAACATGCAAACTTTAATATTAATATTCGAAATTTATTTTTAGATAAATATGAAACAGATGCATATATTAAAAAATTTTCCCGGCTTTTTATGCTGAGGGAAGGATAAAAATTCGTTATGAAAGATAAGATGAGGATAAGATTAAAAACACTTTCATATGAGTTGCAGTATTTATTCTGTAATTATTTTATTGCCAATATACCTTTTTGGTTTATACGCAGGCTTCTCTATATTTCGATGGGTATGAAAATTGGGAAAAATTCCCGTATCCTTATGAAGACAATGGTTATAAATCCCAGAGGAATAATAATAGGAAACAGGACAATTATTAATGAAAAATGTTATTTGGATGGCAGAGGAACTATTAGCATAGGGGATGATGTATCTGTTTCTCACTATACCAGAATAATAACCGGTTCTCATGATATATGTTCTTCTGATTTTCGATATATTACAAAAGCTGTAATTATTGAAAATAATGTATTTATCGGCAGCGGAGGAATAATCCTCGGAGGAGGATATTTGAAAAGAGGATGTGTAATAGCAGCAGGCAGTGTATGCAAAAGCGGTGAATATTCAGAATACGGATTATATTCAGGGGTTCCGGCAGCATTTGTTTTAAAAAGGGAAATAGAGGATGACTATCAATTGGGTGATTGGAAGCCTTGGTTTATATGAAGCATACTAATGAAGGAAAATAAGGAATGAAATATGCAATTGTTACTACCACATATAATGATGAAACTGGTATTGGAAAGTATATAGAAAATATATTGATGCAGACAATATTACCGGTAGAGCTCATAATAGCGGATGGCGGTTCCAAGGATAATACCTGTAAAATTATAAATAAATACAGTAAAGAGTTCGCGGATAAAATACAAATTAAATTATATGCGGCGGGAAGGCTGAATATTGCAGAAGGATTTAATTTGGCAATCAAATCATCTTCTGAAGAAATAATAGGAATTACCGGAGTTGGAAATCATTATCCGAATGATTATTTCGAAAAATTACTGGCTGGTATGAAAAAAAACGGCTGTGAGGTATGCTATGGGACAATCAGAGGTGAAGGACTAAATAAGTTTCAAAAAGTATATAGGCAGGCATTTCTGATACGTGATGCTCAATGTAAAATTCCTTGCAACAGAGGGGTTCTGATTAAAAAATCAGTATTTCAGAAGATAGGTTTTTTTTATGAAAGCTTTATCTATGCTGGTGAGGATGCAGAGTTTTTTGAATTAGCACAGCGCTCTGGAATTAACATGAAGTATATTGATAACGCAGAATTCGTATGGGAAACACCAAAGAATTTTAAAGAATATGTCAAACAAACTAAAAATTATACCATAGCAAAGCTGCAAATGAAAGAAACGAAGAAAATAGTACTTAATACAATTACTAAAATACTGATAATTATATTGGGTATTTTATTTATCTGCTTTAAACCATTTATAAGTTTGTTATTACTCTTTCTTTGTGGATGCCTGTTTCTGGTTCATAGTAAGATAAAAGGCATTTCTTCTATGATGCTATATTTAAACTATAAAGTTCTGACAATTATTTATACAATCAGATATGCGGAATATTTGAAAAAAAAATACAAGGTTATAAGATAGAAAGGCTGTGATGATATGAAATATTTGATATTAGGAGCTGGCCCTGCAGGATTATCATTTGCAGCTAAGTTAAGACAACTAGGCGAGGATTCCTTCTTAATTATAGAAAAAGAAAAGGAACCTGGCGGATTGTGCCGTTCTGTTACAGTAGATGGTGCACCATTTGATTTAGGTGGGGGGCATTTTCTTGACAGTTGCCGTCCTGACATCAATCAGTTTCTTTTTCAATTTATGCCTGCGGAAGAGTGGGATACATTTGATCGAATCAGTATGATTTCATTGAATAATAAATTGATTGATCATCCTATAGAAGCTAATATCTGGCAAATGGAAATCGAGGAACAAGTAAAATACCTTAAATCAGCTGCCCTTGCCGGCTGTAATTTAGGTGTGGAGATGCCGGAACAGTTTATTGATTGGATTTATTGGAAATTAGGTAAGGAAATAGCCGATAATTATATGATTCCGTATAATCGTAAGATGTTTGCGGACGAACTTAATGAATTGGGGACGTATTGGCTGAATAAGCTTCCTGCTGTAAATTTTGAAGAAATATTATTAAGCTGTCTGAAAAAGAAAGCATTTGGAAAGCAGCCCGGGCATGCGAAATTTTATTATCCGAAACATTATGGTTATGGAGAACTTTGGCTTCGCATGGGGAAAGAGTTAGAAAATCATATTGAATATAATAAATGTGCGAAAGAAATAAATTTTAATCAGAGAAATATAACTACAGAAGACGGAAGCAGGTATAAAGCAGATAACATTATAACTACAATTCCCTGGAAAGAGTGGAAGGAAATTTCAGGCATGCCGGAACATATTTTTAATAATATCAGGCAATTAAAACATTCCTCTATTGAAACACGATATTTTCCCGATAGGCTTAGTACGGATGCCCATTGGATTTATTATCCTGAGCAGGAATTGCCCTACCATCGTATTTTAGTGAGACATAATTTCTGCCGAAATAGTAAAGGATATTGGACGGAAACACGAGTGGAAAGAACAGGCATGTTTGAAGAAAGTCATGAGGGATCCCCCCGGTTCATCAATACTTATGCATATCCATTAAATACAATAAATAAAAACCGTATTATGGATGAACTTTTGAACTGGACTATTGAGCGTAGGGTATATGGCTTGGGACGGTGGGGGGAACATCAGCATTATAATTCAGATAAGGTAGTTGAATTAGCTGTTAAGTTAGCGGAACAGCTGGAAGAAAGAAATTAGCATCGGATTTTGTATGCAGGTAAATTCATGAAACTAAAGAAAAAACTTTTTAAATATCGTACAGGTCTCTTAATGACAGCGGGCTGTATAATTATTATGGTAATAACGCTTTTTTTTGTAGGAGAAAAGAATGTTCCGTATGTACTGGGAGATGAATTTGGATATTGGACTTCAGCTGCCTATTTTTTCGGGTATGACTGGAGTGGTATTGCTTCTATCAATGGTTACTTCTCCTTTGGCTATGGTTTGCTGCTTACGCCGTTATTTTTATTGAAAGATTCGGTTCTTATGTACCGTACTGCTATTGTTATGAATGCTCTTTTTTTAGTGGGCAGTTTTGTTTTGGCGTATATTGCAGGACAAAAATTGTTTCCCAAAATCAGATCTGAAATTATATTACTGCTGGCATTTGCAGCCTCGGTTTATCCTTCCTATTTGGGATATGTTCAGACAAATATGTCAGAAAGCTTATTGCTGTGTCTTAGTTGGGTTGTTATTAATTTATTGTTATCCCTTGAAAAAAGAGACACTGCTGTTAAGATAATCGGTTTAGGTATTACGGTTGGATATGCATATATGGTCCATATGAGAGCCCTTGCGTTAGTGGCAGCTTGTATCGTTTATCTGATTTACTTATTTTATCGAAAAAAGATTACTTTAAGAAATCTGTGTTTATTCTTAATTATTATATTATCCATGATAGTAATAACGCATGTGGTAAAGGCGATTATAACGTCAAATGTGTATTTGGATGGTTCTTTAAGCGGAAGCAATGATTATGCAGGGCAGTTGGGGAAAATTAAATATATTTTTACTTTTCAAGGAATGATTGATTTTATCAACAGCATATTAGGTAAATTATTTTATCTGGGGGCAGCAACTTATACGGTATTTTATTGGGGAATAGTCAGAATTTATAAAGAAATTAGAAATATCTTTAAACCTTCCGCTTTAAAAGATACGAATCATATTTATATTTTTCTGGCAGTACTGCTTATCTTTACTATTGGAATAAGCAGTATATTTATGGTGTTTGCTTCCAGAGTTGATGTGCTTATGTATGGCCGGTATAATGAACATATTTTGGGGCTTTTTATATTAGCTGGATTATATGAGATATTATATTTCTTAAAAAAGAAAACATGTACAATTATGATGATGGTACATATTTTGCTGGGGTTATTCATTGCATGGGTGATTAATAAAAATAACATAACAGATATAAATTCATTTAATATAATGGGAATATTCCGCTATATGTGTACTGGTTCCTGGGAAGTTATTAAAGATGATTATATGTACGCGATGATTTTAAGCGTGGCCGTACTTACCATTTGTATCTATATAATTTTTATTATCTTTCAGCGTTTGAAAGTAATTGCATTGGTATCTATAATAGGAATCTATTTATATGCGTATTTTGGGACTTATACAGCGATGGCCAATGGACAGTATGCAGTGCAGAATTTTAAATATAAGGAAATTTGTGAAGTAGTTGAATCTGAGGATAATGTTGTTTATTGTGTTTATTCAGAAAAAGAAGATACTGCAATAGCCGGGCTTTGGGGCGGGAGAATTCAATTTTTAAATCCTCAGTCCAAAATAGTGGCGGTGGACATTGAGAACCTGGAAACGGAGAATTGTGAGGACAGTTTGATTTTTACCAAAAGTAATTCGAAAGTATTACCTTATTTATTTGAGAATTATATAAACATTGGGAGAAGTGATGATTTTGAGATGTTTCAGGGTATGAAAATTGATGTGAGATAAAAGAAGGAGAAAATAAGTAATTGGCAGAATTGCAGGAAGTAAGGAACCAAACTAAATCACTTAAAATTAATTTGGTATTGAATGTTGTAAAGACATTTGTGTCTATGTGCTTTCCCCTTATAACATATCCATATATTACCCGGATTTTTAGTGTTGAAGATGTAGGAAAAATTAATTTTTATTTGTCGATCATTTCGTATTTTCAGCTTATAGCTTATTTCGGAATACCAACTTATGCAGTAAGCATTGGCAGCGGTAAAAGAGATAATATAAAATGCTTTAACAGGTTTGCAGATGAAGTTTATACGTTAAGTGTTTTATCCACATTTATTTCCTGCTCTCTTTTAGGAGTTATTGTAGGAAGAATTCATTCTTTTTCAGGTGAATGGAAAATATGGGTGGTGTTGTCTGTATCTATAATCTTTAATACATTGGGAGCAGAATGGCTGCTGCAGGTTTATGAAGATTATTTTTTTATGACTTTACGTTATATATTTATACAAATAGCAGGTGTGGTTTTACTATTTATATTTGTGCGGAATAGCACAGATATGACCAAGTATTTCATTATATATGTAATTCCTTGTGTACTGACAGGGTTATCAAACAGATTATATGAAAAAAGATACTGCCGGTTAAAAATCAGGATTAATAAAGAGATTCAGTTTCACTTAAAAGCCCTTTTCCCAATATTCTTTTCTAACATTGCAACAATAATCTATATAAATTCTGACATTACTATGCTTGGAATACTGTGCGGTGAAAAAAGCGTTGGCTTATATTCCATATCAACGAAAATATACAATGTTGGCAAAAACATTTTTTTTGCCATGACAGCCGTCTATGTACCCAGATTAAGTCTGTTAATACAGAAAAAAGAATTTTCTGTTTTCAGTGAGAAGGTCCATAAATTTATTATGGACATTTTGCCTTTGACAATAGCAGCAGCTGTCGGAATCATTGGTTTAGGAAGTGAACTAATTAGTTTATTTGCAGGCTTAAGTTATTTGGAGGGGGTAAAATCCCTGCATATTTTAGCAGTGGCAATCGTATTCGCTGTTTTAAATGGGATTAATACTACGATAATTCTTATACCCTTGAGAGAAGAAAAACTGGTTTTAAAGGCGACTATATGTTCGGCTGTTCTTAACCTTATGCTGAATATAATTTTATTACCGGTATATCAACAAAATGGAGCAGCGTTTACTACATTATTAGCAGAAATTCTGTTGTTCATAATAACAACAAGGAGATGTTATAACTATAATATCTATAAAAATCTGTCAAAAAAAATAATAAAGAATATTATAGCCATAATCCCTATGATCATCTGCATAATATTAATATTTAAAGTTTTCATAAAGAACATGTTTGTACGATGTATGGTGTCAACGATTGTAAGCATTGTCTGGTATATATTTATAAAAATGTTCATGGATAAAAAGGTCAGACAGGAGACCTAAAACTGAATAAATAGATATCGTCTAATAAAAGTTACATTTACTCCACCTAAAAAGATGGGATTAAAAAAGAAATAATGAATGGTTATAAATATGAAAATATATGCAGAATATCTTAAAAGTTTAAAGAATACTATTTTTCCTGAATCCAGCGATAATACCTCTGTGATTGCAGATTATTATATCCGTATTATGCTTTTTCTTTATCCTATGTATTTAGCACAGGATCAAATATGGGGATTGTTTACTGACAAAGAAATTATTTATTTTATATTATCGCTGCTGTCAATTATTTTATCTTTTGTATTACTTCGAAAGCGAAAAGTTAATCAGTTTCGAATGAAATTTATAGATATTTATTTAATTTTACTGGCGATTGTAATGGTAATGATGATTACTGTCCGTCTTATCCGCAAAGATATGGATATTGAGAGTGAAATTTTATTATTATGTTTTTTTATTACATATTTTCTTGTACGTTCTATCAATTCAGGTTATAAATATTATCTTAGCCTGCTTATGATTTCCGCCGCGTTTCTATATGCGGGAATGATAAAATATTGTTTGACCGGAACAGAAAGTTTGTTTGGAGTGGAAGCAATGCTTCGGCAGCCGGAAGGCACAGCAACTTGGCTGATACTTGCATGCTGTATCAGTATTTTGCTCTATAGTAAGGAAGTAAAAAAGTCATGGAACATATTTTACCTTTTTATGTCTGCAGCAGGATTCCTGTTACTTTTTCTATATGGAGATATGATTGCAGCATGTATCGTATGGATAATAATTTTGATAGTCCCATTTATATTTGATGCTACAGTAAATTTAATTAAGAAAAATCTTATCTTGTGCTTTATGTTTTTCTTTCTGTTCAGCTGTATTCCTTTATTTCAGAATATAAGCGGAGAATTGTTGGAGTATCCGTATAATTCTTTGAATGGAATAATCATTTTGCTATTCCTTTCTATTGCGGGTCTGTTTATATGTAATTACTGGACAAAGATTCCTAAGGATATTAATCCCGAAATAATTATAATGAAAAAATTCCGACGCTGGTATGGACAGGTATTGATGGTAACTGGAATTGTGCTTGCCGTCTGTATTCTCACAAGCCGTCCGATATCTGATTTACCAGAGAAATTTGGTATTAGGATCCTAAAAATATTCAGTGCATCTTTAGTATTGTCTATCCAGGCTAATAAAAGTTTTTTCCAGTTCTTACTGGAGGAATATGGCCTCATGGGCGGTATATTTTGGATACATTTAACAATTATTATTATTAACAGACTGCGAAAGCAGTGGAAAAAAGAAGATTCTACAGTGAAAATTCTTATAGTAATATCGGTAATATTTCTTGTACAGACTTTTTTTTACCAACTTCAGCCAATCAGTACGCCTATGTATGTGATTGTTCTGACATTCGCTTTGTATGCTAATCGTTCGAAGGATAAGGAGGTAATAAAAGTCAATGACTAAAAATAATGCCAAAGCAAAATTAGTTGTAACAATAGTCGGCATCGGGTATGTAGGCCTCAGCAATGCAGTTCTTTTAGCACAGCATAATAAAGTTTATGCCGTGGATATTCAGCCGGAGAGAGTAAATGCAGTTAATAATCGCTGTTCCCCGATTATGGACAAGGAACTAGAAGAATATTTTGCAGTAAAGGATATGGATTTAACTGCAGTTATGGATGGTATACAAGCCTACCGCGACGCCGACTTCATCATCATCTCCACCCCCACCAACTACGAGCCGGTCAAAAATTACTTCGACACCTCCTCCGTAGAGTCAGTCATCGAGGAAGTCCTGAAAATCAACCGTGAAGCCACCATCATCATAAAATCCACCGTCCCTGTAGGCTTTACAGAATCCGTCCGTAAAAAATACAATACCCGCAACATCCTCTTCAGTCCCGAATTCCTGCGGGAAGGCCATGCCCTTTACGATAATCTCTACCCCTCCCGCATCATCGTCGGAGCCCCGCAGGATGACGCGGAAATGGTGCAGAAAGCCCACCAGTTCATCTCCCTGTTGGAAGAAGGCGCCCTCAAAAAAGACATCCCCACCCTGGTCATCAATCCCACGGAAGCCGAGGCAGTAAAACTCTTTGCCAACACCTACTTAGCCCTCCGTGTCTGCTTCTTCAACGAACTGGACACCTATGCGGAAGTCCATGGCCTCAACACCAATCAGATTATCCTGGGCGTAGGCCTTGACCCCAGGATCGGCAGCCACTACAACAATCCTTCCTTCGGCTACGGAGGCTACTGTCTTCCCAAGGACACCAAGCAGCTCCTGGCTAACTACAAAGATGTCCCGGAAAACATCATAGAAGCCATCGTAGAATCCAACCGTACCCGCAAGGATTTCATTGCAGAACGCATTCTGGAAAAAGCAGGATTCTATGAAAACAGTGCCCGGGATGCAAATGCGGCAGGCGGCCGGAAAGTAACCATAGGCATCTACCGCCTCACGATGAAAACCAACTCCGATAACTTCCGGCAAAGCTCCATCCAGGGAGTTATGAAACGGCTGAAAGCAAAAGGTGCCACAGTCATCATATATGAACCGGCGCTGAAGGAAAAGGAGTTTTTCGGTTCACAGGTATATGAGGATTTTAATGAGTTCACGGAGAAAAGTGACTGCATCGTAGCAAACCGCTATTCCAGCGAACTGGCCGATGTATGGGACAAGGTATATACAAGAGATCTTTACCATCGTGATTAGTCCTGTCCCGCCGCTTCAAATTGCATATTTTTGATTCAAATTTCCCCATATTTGACTGGTCATCCTCCTGCATTTCCGCTATGATATAATTGTGGTAAAAATAGAGAAAGTCTCTTTTAAACAATAGGAAACAGGAGGGTTAAGCAATGAATGGAACTATGAAAACAGCAGTCATGACCGGTATTTCCCAGGTGGAAATACAGCAGCGTCCGATACCCGTACCTGCCGATGATGAGGTACTGGTAAAGGTGGAATATGTGGGAATCTGCGGCTCCGATCTTCATTATTACGAGTCAGGAAGAATCGGGAATTTTATCGTGGAACCGCCTTTTGTGTTGGGGCATGAGGCCGGCGGCACTGTTGTGGAAGTCGGGGCAGGGGTTAAGGACCTTAAGGTTGGTGACAGAGTCGCTCTGGAACCGGGAAAGACCTGCGGACATTGTGAGCATTGTAAAGAAGGAAAATATAATCTGTGTGAGGATGTAATATTCTTTGCAACGCCTCCTGTTGACGGTGTATTTCAGGAGTATGTGGCGCATGAGGCGGGACTTTGCTTCAGGCTGCCTGATAATATGAGCACTATGGAAGGGGCGTTGATTGAGCCTCTGGCGGTGGGAATGCATGCAGCGAACCAGGGCGGGGCCCATTTGGGACAGACCGCAGTGGTGACGGGAGCAGGCTGTATCGGTTTATGTACGCTGTTATCTCTTCGCGCGATGGGAGTTTCCAAAATCATCGTTGTTGATATCATGCAGAAGCGTCTGGACAAGGCTCTGGAGCTGGGGGCTGATTATGTTATCAATGGAAAAGAAGAGGATACGGTTGCCCGCATCAGAGAGCTTACAGGAGGCAAAGGCTCTGATCTGGGAATTGAGACGGCGGGAAGCCAGATCACGGCGTCACAGCTGATTCAGGCGGCTAAAAAAGGTTCTACCATCGTTTTTGTTGGCTACAGCGCATCCGGCGAAATGACGCTTCCTATTGGAATGGCTCTGGATAAAGAACTGAATTTCAAAACCGTATTCCGTTACAGAAATATTTATCCTATGGCAATCGAAGCGGTTTCCAGCGGGCGTATTAATATTAAAAATATCGTTACAGATTACTTTGAACTGGATGATATCAAAAATGCTCTGGATTCCTGTGTCAATAACAAAGCGGAAATTGTTAAAGGGGTAATAAAGGTCTGCTAGTCCGCCATGGATGCTGTCTTTGGCAGGAAAAGAATATAAAAAGACAGAAGGGGCGGTTCAATGGTGGGCCGTCCCTTCATTAAAAATATACGGAATTATAGGTCTATTTTTTCATTTCTTATTAAAAATCTTTCTTCAAATTCTTCCGGCGGCATGGGCCGGTAATATACATAGCCCTGTACATAATCACAATCCAGCTCTTTAAGAAACTCTACATATTCCTGTGTTTCCACTCCTTCTGCCACTGTTTTCATATGCAGCTCCTGTGCGGTCTGCAGGACATGGCGAAGCAGGATTTTTTCCCGACTGTCCGTAACATTTCGGAAAAGGGAGCGGTCGATTTTCAGAGTGGAGATGTCGGAATTAGTCAGGACACTGAAGGAGGAATAGCCGCTTCCGAAGTCGTCCAGTGAGCAGGAAAAGCCGAAATCCTTGATTTCGGAAACGACCTCTTTTACCCGGTCTACCTGGTTGAGCACGATGCTTTCCAGAAGCTCAAATTCAATACAGTCTTTCGGACAAGGAGATTTGTCATAGCGTTCCACATAATCCTTGAAAAAGTAACGGTAATCAAAAGCACATCGGGACAGGTTTACGCTGATGTGTATCTTTCGCCCGTATTTTTGGATCCACTGATTAATCTGTGCGCAGATTTTTTCAAAGATGCACAGATCCACTTCTTCAATCAGACCGTTTTCCTCCAGGCTGGGCAGAAAACTGACGATAGGAATCATTCCCTTTTCCGGATCTATCCAGCGTACGAGGGCTTCGGCACGTGTGACCTCGCCGGTTTTCAAATCAACCTTCGGCTGCAGGTAATAGGTGATGTCTCCGCGTTCCAGAGCGGGACGGATGCTTTGCTCCAGATCAAAATAGCGAAGATTATTATCTTCATAGGTCAGGCCGTAGATTTCAAAATGGGAATTTCGGAAAGCGCTTTGCGGACATTCACTTCTGCAGATATCCGCATTGTATTGGGCAGTATAGAAATCAACGGGAGTCTGAGGCAGAGGAAACACACCCATGCCTGAAAAAATCTTGCCATGGAAAGGTTCAAAGGGCATGTCCCGGATGACACGGTTCATCTCGATTATACGATGGAAAAATTCATCGTAATCTTCGGGATAATGCATGAGTATATTATAATAATCCAGATGTATCTGAGCGATGTATTCATCTTCCTCCAGATAATTATCCAGAACCTCATAAACCTTTTCCACCAGCAGATCTCCAAGACTGCGGTCATTAAGCCGGTTAAAAATACGGAACCGTTTGATCTTCAGGCTTACCAGCGCATATCCGGGTATCCGTGATTCGCAGATCTGGCCGTATTTTTCCATAATCCACTGTTCGTTTTTCATGTCCTTCATCAGTAATATCTATCCCCCGCAGCATAATATGGTTTCATGAGAAAGTATCCTCAGTCTTTCAATCATTGTAGCATATTCCGGGACGTAATTATAGCTATATTTCAGCGAGGATTAATTCCCGGCAGCTCTTGACTCTTCTATATAAAGAGACTATGATTAATATACAGACATAAGGAAAAACGTGGTTCCCGCAAACAATATTTCACTTAGAGAAAAGAGGTTGAGGATTATGATGGGAACGATTTATATTTTATTGGATGGTGTTTTTCTTTTGTTGCTTTTTGCCTACCTGACAAGAAACACGGAAGCGGGGAAAGGCTTTTGGAGTAAGGCATATCACATGCTTTTGCTTGGATGGCTGAAGGTGGATATCGCGATGGCTCAGGGAATGGAATATGTGCGTATAAGCCTTGCCCATATTTTTAAGAGCTATCATTACAGCACCGGAGGTGCCGAGAATATCCGCCGGAAGAAGGAGTATCTCAGGGAATTCCGCCAGGATCATAAGGGCGGCGCGGAGTATTATCGGAAAAGAGAAAAATTCAACAGGAAGATTCCTGAATAAATAGGGCAGGGGTGATAACCCTGACCTGTAATATAATAGAGAAAGGGCAGCGAGCCGCGGATATCATCCGGGAGCGCTGCTCTTTTCTTTGTCATTAATCCACTTTTCAGATAGGCGGTACGGTTTCAGGCAGATTTGTTATCCCAGGGCAAAGCAGTAGATAACGGCGATCAGGATGCCAAGAAGGGCGCCGGCCAAAACCTGCAGGGGAGTGTGGCCTACGAATTCCTTCAGCTTTTCTTCATAGGAAAGCGGTTTTCCCATATTACTGAAAAAAGAGATCATTTCGTTGATGACCTGGGCTTGGATTCCGGTTTCGCGGCGGACACCGCGGGCATCATACATGACGATAATAGCCAGGATGGCTGAAACGGCAAACTGGAAGCTGCCGCCCCCGTATTGGATACCGGCCGCCGTGGCGAGGGCACAGACGGTTGCGGAATGGGAACTGGGCATTCCGCCGCTTCCCACAAGCCGTTCCGCATCAAAGGTTTTGTTGATCAGGGCATAAATGATTGTTTTTAAGATCTGTGCGACGAACCAGCCTGTAGCTGCAGCCATAAATACCACATTGTAAACCAGTGAATTTAAAAATCCCATAAAAATCTCCATTCCGTTGAAGCATAATAAATGTCGGCAAAAGCCGCAACTATGCACATTCTACCTTTTTTCGACACGAAATGCAACTGTCTTTGCACCGGGCTATAATATTTTTGTTACAGCAGAGGGTATCGCTGAACTGTAACAGATTTAAACTGTATGAAAGAGAAGCAAACAAAGTGGTGAGTCAGCGCAGTTTATGCTATGATAAAAAAGAAAGATTGGCGGGAAAATGGGAGGGGATATTTACGGAAACAGAAAAGAAAAAAACATGGAGCCTGAACCGTATGGTGGTCCTGATTATGATGGCGGGCTATGCGGCCCTGTTAATCCTGCTTTCCTGTATGGATTATTATCTTGTGGCGGATTATCAGAACCGGGGCAGGGAAAGGGAGAGCGGGCTTCTGGCGGAGGCTGCGGAAGGCGTGGAGAAGGCCGCCAAGGATTTGGATGAAATCCTTTATGATATTTATGCCAAGAACAAGAACTTCGAGGCGCTCACTACGCTGCAGGAGGAAACGGTGGAGTACAGTAATGCATATGAGCTGTTTGACGCTATGAAAAGCAGGCTGTTTCTACAGGAAAATATGCATGGTGTCTATATTTTTTACGGAGCGTTCCAGAAGTGTCTTTTTCAATGTGATAAGGAGATTGTATCGTTTGATTCCCAGATGGAAATCAAGGACAGGCTTTCCGTTCAGCTGAGCCAGTCCAGAAATGGCGGGGTATGGCAGACTGTCGTGACAACAGATGGAGTTTTCCGTATGCTCACCTATAAAAGGGGAAATACTGCCGTATGCGGTGTTTTCAGCATGAATGACAGGATGGAGGGGCTGAAGCATGCTGTCGGGGAAGGGGCCGGCGTATACATCGTGGAGGATGGAATGCTGAACGGTATTGATGGGAAAGAGGACAATCTTGGGATTGTGGAGGAAACAAAGAAGCAGGAGAAGGTATTCCGCTATTGGAGGGATAATCAGTATGTATATGGCCGGCGGATTGAAAACAGCAGTATGTGGCTGTGTATGAGCATACCGTGTAAAATCTGGACATATATGAATGTACCGCAGCTGTTATTGCTCATAGTGACTGCATTTTCGGTTCTTGCGGTGTTCTGGCTCTACCGGTTTATCCGCAGGGAGCTGGTATGGCCGCTGCGTGATCTGACAGAAACCATGAACCGAATCCGGCAGGGAGAGTGGAATGCCAGAACCGGCGCAAGCGGGCACCTGAAGGAAATCCAGGAAGTCGGTGAAACCCTGACGGCCATGGTATCTGAAATTGAAAAGCAGAAAATGCTGTCTTATGAGGAAACCATCGAAAAGCAGAAGGCACAGATGCAGTATCTCCAGCTTCAGCTGAAGCCGCATTTTTATCTGAATGGCCTGAAAACGCTGAATGCCCTCACCCTGGCAAGGGACTGGGAAAAATCCCAGGAGCTGATTCTGCATATATCGGAGCATCTGCGCTATCTTCTGCAGACGGATCGGGAGCTGGTGACGCTGGGTGCGGAACTGAATTATGTGCGCAATTATGTGGAACTGCAGAAATCCATGACGGGGCGGCCTGTGGTCTGTGAGATTCAGGAGGAAGAGGGGGCCGCGGACTTTCTTGTGCCTACGCTGTGTGTGCAGACTTTTGTGGAAAACAGCGTGAAGTATGCCAAGCTGGGCGCGCCGGGGCTGGAGCTTTTTATTCAGGTATGTGTGCAGCTGCTTCAGACGGAGGACGGCGTTTATGTGGATATTATGGTGTCGGATAACGGCAGCGGCTACCCGGAGAATATTCTGGAGGAAATCAACGCGGATGCCCAGAAGGGAATACGCAGTGTGGGGATAAATAACCTGAAAAGAAGATGTGCTCTTATTTATGAGGGAAAAGCAGAGTATAATTTTTATAACGGCAGCGGTGCGGTGAGCGAGCTGATTTTGCCGGGAGTGAATCCGGGCGGGCTTGAAGTGAGGGGAAAAGCGGATGAACGTATTGATAGTTGATGATCAGAAAGCGATTGTGGAGAGCTTAAGGGAAGGGATCCGATGGGAAGAGCTGGGTGTGGAAAAGGTATATACGGCCTGCAGCGCAAGGGAGGCCAAGCTTGTGCTGGTAAATTTCCCGGTGGATGTGATGCTCAGCGATATAGAGATGCCGGAGGAAGACGGCCTGGAGCTGTGCCAGTGGGCAAAAGAAAGGCTGCCCGCGCTGGAATGCATTTTCCTGACCTCGCATGCGGATTTTTCCTATGCGAGAGAGGCGATACGTCTGGGAAGCTTTGACTATATTCTTCAGCCGGTCCGATATGAGGAAGTGGAAGCGGTTTTGCGGAAAGCGGAGGGAAAAATCAGGGAAAATCAAAGTGTCCGGCAGCTGCAGAATACAAGGAAGCTGGTGGTGGAACAGCGGGATACCATTCTGGAAGCCATCTGCATGAAGCTGCGCCAGGGGCGGGAAGGGGACGCGGAACAGATTTTAAGCACACTGAAGGAACTGCTGCAGCCGGATTTTAAAAAGTTTTCTTTTTACCCGGCAGTGGTGCGCATTATAAAATGGAAACGGATCATCAACACCTGGGATGATAAGCTGGTGCGCCTTGTTATCAGGAATGTGCTGGAAGAGCTTTTTGCCGCGGCCCATGGGGTGACCTGCATAGCTTCCATGCAGGATGGCAGCTTTGTTATTCTTGCGGCTGTGGAAGACAGTCTTTTTGATGAAGAAAAATGGGAAGTGGGCCTGAAGGAATTCTATGATTTTGTGGAGGCTCAGATGGATTTTTCCATTGCGGTATATATGGGGACGAAGCTGCCGGCATCAGAAGAAGAAAGCCATGGACCGGCATTCGGAGGAATGCTCACTTATCTTGCAGGGGTGGGAGAGGAACTGAACCCATCGGGGAAAAGCGGCATTTTCAAGCTGGCGGACGGCGCCGGAGAAGAAGCAGAAGGCAACGAGGGGGAGGCGGAGCCTGTTCAAAAAGCGGTTTCCTATATCAAGGCGAATCTGAATAAGAATATATCACGTACCGATGTGGCCGAACTGGTGCATCTGAATGAGGAATATTTTTCCAGGCTGTTTAAGCAGCAGACGGGGGAAACCTTTAAGGATTATATTCTTTTGGAAAAAATGAATATGGCCAGGACGCTGTTGGAACGATCCAATCTTTCTATCAGTATTGTGGCCTCCAAGGTGGGATACGATAACTTTTCCCATTTTTCCAAGATGTTTAAAAAACTGACGGATATGACGCCTCAGGAATATCGGAAGGAGCACCAGAAATAAAGAACCTTGTAAATGTACGGATGCTTTGCGTATAACGGGATATACTGATACCATAGTTATCTGAAAAAAGGAGATATGTACATGGTATTCGATGCCGTATATTATGAGCCGGACAGCCTGAAATATGAGCTGGGGCTGCATCTGATGGAGCAATATCCGGATATTCCCTGGATTCCTATTGAAAGCCATAATTCGATAAAGGAAATGCAGGAAAAGCCCAATTCGGAATTCGGGCATATGAAGCGAAATCTGATAATGGGAATCCGGAAAACCCATAAATATGTGGAGAATCATAAGGTATCCGACTATCTGGTACCCTTTACCTCTTCCGGCTGCACCGCTATGTGCCTGTATTGTTATCTGGTCTGCAACTATAATAAATGTGCGTATCTCCGGCTTTTTGTGAACCGGGAACAGATGCTGGACAGGCTGCTGAGACGTTCCCTCAAGGAGCCGGGACAAACTTATGAAATCGGAAGCAACAGTGATCTGGTGCTGGAGAATACCATAACCGGAAATCTGCTGTATACGATTCCTCGTTTTGCAGAGGAAGGAAACGGCAGCCTTACTTTTCCTACTAAATTCCATATGGTGGAGCCCCTGCTTTCGCTGAATCATAGGGGGAAGGTGATTTTCCGTATGAGTGTGAATCCGCAGCCGATCATCAGCCGAATTGAACTGGGGACATCCTCTTTGAAGGAGCGGATTCAGGCGGTGAATCAAATGTGTGAAGCAGGATATCCCTGCGGGCTTTTGATCGCTCCTGTTATTTTGACGGATGGATGGAAGGATATGTACCGTGAGCTTTTAGAAGAACTGGAGGCAGGGCTGTCGGATAAAATGAAGAAGACAATGTTTCTGGAAATTATTCTCATGACCTACAGCTATGTCCACAGGGCCATAAACGCAGAAGCTTTTCCCGCGGCTCCGGATCTGTACAGTAAGGAGCTGATGACCGGAAGAGGAAGGGGCAGATACTGCTACCGGCAGGAAGCCCGGGCGGAGGCCGAAGCCTTTTTGCGCAGCGAGATCAGAAGGGTTCTGGGTACCGTGCCTGTTTTGTATATCAGCTGAAGCTACTGTGAATAATAAGCTGAGAAAGATTTTCAATAAGAAATAAGAGTGGTTCTTGTGTCTGTATGAAAAATTGGATATAATAGGATTTAGATAAATCATACCAAAATGGTAGGAAATATCTGAATCCTTTTTTATTTTATAGAAACAAAACGGAACGGTTGAAGGATATATGACTTCAATCTTCCTGATTGAAAGGTGCACGACACTGTGCAGACAGGAGTAAATATGATAAATATTCAGAAAGCGGCAATCATAGGATGCGGGTTTGTGGGTGCTTCCGCCGCATTCAGCCTGATACATAAGGGGCTTTTTTCAGAACTGGTATTGATCGATGCCAATCATAAGAAGGCGGAGGGAGAAGCCATGGATTTGAGCCATGGACGTCCTTTCGTTAAGCCGGTCAAAATTTATGCGGGAAGCTTCGATGATATCAGCGACTGTTCCCTGATTATCATAACGGCGGGAGCAAACCAGAAACCGGGAGAAACAAGGCTGGATCTGGTACATAAAAATGTGGCAATTTTGAAGTCCATCATACCGGAAATTACGGGAAGAGGATTTGAGGGGATTTTAATGATTGTGGCCAATCCCGTGGATATCCTTACCTATGCGGCGCTCAAAATATCCGGCTATCCCAAGGAGAGGGTTATCGGCAGCGGCACGGTGCTGGATACGGCCCGGTTCCGGTATCTGCTCAGCGAGCATCTGCAGGTGGACAGCCGAAGCGTCCATGCGTTTATTATCGGAGAGCATGGGGACAGTGAATTGGCTGTATGGAGCGGGGCAAATGTGTCGGGAATTGATATCAACAGCTTTTGCGAACTGAGAGGGTATTATGATCACATGGAATCCATGGAGAAAATCTACCGGAATGTACGTGACAGCGCATACGATATCATAGAGCGGAAAGGGGCTACATATTACGGAGTGGCCATGGCTGTCAGCCGGATCACGGAAAGCATTATCCGTAATGAACATTCTGTAATGCCGGTATCCAGTTATATTGACGGTCCCTATGGACTGACGGATATCTGTCTCAGCGTTCCTACGATCGTCGGTCAGAATGGTGCGGAAAAGGTTCTGGAAATTCCTCTCAACGAAAGTGAGAAGAAGCAGTTATGTGATTCCGCCGGAGAACTGAAAAAAATAATAGAAAATTTAGAGCTGTAAGGAAGAATCAATACAGGAGTATGTGCGTACCCTGTATTGTGGCGGACAATTGAAACATTTCTCCCGGCCAGGCGGCTGCACCGCAGGAACAGGCGGAGATTTTACAGGAAAGGAATAATTATGGATAAAAAATATTTGGAAGTTGAAAAAGTATCAGGAAGGGAGATCATTGACTCCAGAGGAAATCCCACAGTGGAAGCGGAGGTTACGCTTGCAGGCGGTATTATCGGCAGAGGCGCAGCGCCCAGCGGCGCGTCCACAGGTGAATTCGAAGCACTGGAATTGAGAGACGGTGATAAATCCCGTTTTGGAGGAAAAGGTGTCAGCAAAGCCGTACATAATATCAATACGACAATAAACGGAGTGCTGAAAGGTATGGATGCTTCCGATATTTATGCTGTGGATGCCGCCATGCTGAAAGCGGACGGAACCAGGGATAAATCCGGGCTGGGAGCCAATGCCATACTTGCCGTATCCATTGCCTGTGCAAGGGCGGCCAGCCTTGCGCTGCAGATTCCTCTTTACCGTTTCCTGGGGGGCGTAAATGCCAACCGTCTTCCGGTTCCCATGATGAATATTCTGAATGGGGGCGCTCATGCGGCAAACACGGTAGATGTCCAGGAATTTATGATCATGCCGGTTGGTGCAGAAAGCTTCCGGGAAGGCCTGCGCTGGTGTACGGAAGTCTTCCACGCACTTGCTTCTTTGCTGAAAGCGAGAGGACTTGCCACTTCTGTTGGTGATGAGGGCGGCTTTGCCCCGGATCTGTCCAGCGATGAAGAAGCGATTCAGCTCATTCTTGAGGCCGTGGAAAAAGCGGGCTATAAGCCAGGGACTGATTTTGTGCTGGCAATGGATGCGGCATCCAGTGAATGGAAGGGAGAAAAGAAGGGGGAATATCTGCTTCCTAAAAGCGGGATGAAATTTACCTCCGGACAGCTTGTGGAGCATTGGAAATCCCTCTGTGACAAATATCCGATTTACTCCATCGAAGACGGACTGGATGAGGAGGACTGGGAAGGCTGGCAGATGATGACCAGGGAACTGGGAGAAAAGGTGCAGCTGGTGGGAGATGATCTTTTTGTTACCAATACGGAACGGCTGGAAAAGGGCATTTCTCTTGGCTGCGGGAACTCTATCCTGATTAAGCTCAACCAGATCGGAACGGTTTCCGAGACGCTGGAAGCGGTTAAGATGGCTCATAATGCCGGATATACCGCTATTTCTTCCCACCGTTCCGGGGAAACGGAGGATACCACAATTGCGGATTTGGCGGTGGCGCTGAATACCTGCCAGATAAAGACCGGAGCGCCGAGCAGAACGGAGCGTGTGGCAAAATATAACCAGCTTCTCCGCATTGAGGAAGAGCTGGGAGAAAGCGCCGTGTATCCGGGGTTTAACGCCTTTCGTATTAAAAGATAGCTCCCCCTTAAGACATTGAGGCGGGCCTGTGAATGTGCAGGCCCGCTTTGTCACTATACAAAAATATCTTCAGATAGTTTAATCTATTTACAGAAAGAGAGCGTGAGGTTAAAATGGAGGTATATCTAGAGGGAAAGTGGGGAACTTCCTGATAAGAATATCAAAGGTAATTATTTGTCAGGTCAGCATATTTATTGTAATGATTATACGAAATGATTCAGGAGTATAAAATCCCATTGTCCGGGTGATTAAAAATATTTTTTTGCATGTGACTGTGAAGGAACTAAACAGTTGCTATTAAAAAATAATAAAGAGAGGGATTGAGAGATATGGGAGAACATGAAGTAAAGGTAAAAAGTCTCCAGAAAGCATTGGAAATTTTGAACTGTTTTATAAATAAGCCTAGGCTTGGAGTTACAGAAATCAGTGAAATGCTTGACTTGAACAAAAGTAATGTCCATAATATTTTATCCACATTTAAGTCTATGAATTATTTGGAGAAGGATGAAGAAAGTGGCAAATATTCCCTTGGAATTGGTGTGTTCGAACTTTGCCAGTCTGCAGGCGACCGTTTTAGTATCAGGAATATAGTCATGCCGTTTATGCAGGAAATTGCGGATACGACGGGGGAGATGGTATATCTTGCTGTGCCTCATGAGGATGAAGTAATCTATCTGGAAGCTATTTATCCTGTGGAATCCTTCAATTTAATGCGTGTGATTCTGGGAGAACGGGCGCGTATGTTTTGTACTGGAATTGGGAAAGCAATGATGGCATATTTGCCTGACGGGATTCGGGAGGAATATATTACCAGAGATTTACCTGCATATACTGAAAATACAATTACAGATAAGGATAAACTTAGAGAAGAATTGCAAAAAACAAAACTGAGAGGATATGCAGTAGATAATATGGAGCATGAATTTGGGGTGAAATGTGTGGCTATGCCCATTTTTAATCGAAGAGGCAATATTGAAGCGGCTATCAGTGTAAGTGGTCCATCTTTGCGTTTCTCTACGGAAAGAATAGAAGAAATTGCTGCCGTTATGAATACATATGTTAAGAAAATACAGGAAAGATTGTAAAAAAGATATTTGTTTGTTGAAAAATACCAAAAAGAGAAGGATAGAATTGTGGCTTTTATGAATTGATGAAAAAGCTTCTTCATGATATATTAAAATTAGTTTATCAAATAAAGAACGCCGTTCTCTATTATAGAACATCATGTTCTTTATTTTTTAATCATAATAAAGAACACGGTTCTATATTAGAGAACGAAATGGAGGAATAAGATGATAGATTATTTTCCAGGAGGTGTATGGCCTGTTATGCTTACACCATTTACAGAAAATAATGAAGTGGATTACGTAGGCTTGGCTGCATTAACAGAGTGGTATATTAGTCAGGGGGCAAATGGTTTATTTACAGTTACGCAGTCCAGCGAAATGTTTTTTTTGTCACTTGAGGAACGGGTTAAAGTTGCAGCTTTTGTAAAACAAAGAGTGGCTGGGCGTGTACCAGTTATTGCATCGGGGCATATTTCAGACAGTATAAAGATGCAGGTAGAAGAGATAATTCAAATTGATCAAACAGGCGTGGATGCTGTGATTTTGGTGACAAATCGTTTGGCGGGATCGGATGAGAGTGATGAAAAGTGGCTTCGGAATCTGAAAGAATTACTTGCTCAGATTCCGAATGACATAAAGCTTGGATTGTATGAATGTCCGTATCCTTATAAAAGGGTAATGAGTGTTAAAATGATGGAATGGTGTGTTAAATCCGGACGTTTTTATTTCCTGAAAGATACCAGCTGTGATATGGAAAATATACGGATGAAACTACAAATATGTAAAGATAGCTATCTCAAGTTATATAATGCGAACACAGCGACTCTTTTGGAAACGTTGAAGTATGGTGCTTCAGGGTATAGCGGTGTTATGGCAAATATGCAATGCAGGTTATATGAGAAAATTTGTAGAGACTTTAAACATAAAGAAATGATACAGCTTTCTGAAGTGTTGACAATGTGTGCGATGATTGAAAAGCAGTGGTATCCTGCAAATGCCAAATATTACCTGCAGTTAGAAGGGATTCCGGTTTTGACAAAGTGTAGGGTGCAGGATGATAATAAACTGACAGATACATGGAAGAATGAAGTTAAAATGCTTAAAAATATCACTGAAAAATTGGAAAAGGAATTTCTGGGAGGGTGAGAGACAATGTTGGATCAAAGGTTTGCATGGAATAATAAAGTAGATTTTCCCCGGCATGGGGATAAACCAACTGGAATGAAAGCGACGATAGTTCATAAAGCGGATGCTGCATTTCCTTTCCTACATGATACTATGGTGGTTCCACTTTTGGGAAAAATTTTTATGGCTTGGTATAACTGCAGTGAAGCAGAAATTGTAGGCAGAACGGTGATTAGAGGATGCTGGTCGGATGATGGAGGAGAGCATTGGTCCATTCCAGAAATAATTGCAGAAGATGTGACTGAAGAAGGGCTTCATTATGTTCCAGTTACATTTCATGAGTTTGAAGGAAAAGCTTATGCATATATTACCATAATGAAATCTCATGATAGGCCACTCGGATATGAGTGTAGGGTATATGAAACCGGTTTATGGAATGTAGTAAAAAAGTATGAGGATCCTTTATTGTTTAATACCTTGATTCAGGAACTTCCTAATGGAATGATAGCTGCGGCTGGACGTATTGCTTCGCGAACGGGTGAATTGCCCCTGATACCATCAGTAATGTTGGCAGAAAAACAAGAACCGGCCACATGGCGGATTCAGAGATTGCCAGGACCATGGCTGACAGGTGACTATAGTTTACCCTATCCAGAAACAGCTCTTTTGATTCAAGATGGACTTCTTACCGCGATAGTTAGAGGAGAAGAGAAGGCAGAAGCCTATTTCAGCCAAAACCAAGGAATAGATTGGGAGGGGCCTTATGATACAGGGCTTCCGGTAGCTGGATCAAAGATGTATGGCGGTATGTTATCTAATGGCATTAAATATTTTATTTTTAATCAGAGAACGGATACAAATGATAGAAGCAGGCTGGTTATGATTATACAACCGAAGGATAAAAAATGTTTTACACGATTGTATGTTCTTCAAGAAGGATATAATAAGAAATTAGATGCGGGACCATATTGGCATTATCCATGTGCCTGTGAGTATAAAAATATTTTATTTATATCATGTACTTCTTCATCTGAAGAAAAGAATGTACGACATGGTATTTTATTTAGAATCCCTATTGAGAATTTATGAAAAATTTATGTGAATAAAGGAGGAGTCTCAGTGGTAAGTGGAAAGAAAAATAGGATTCTAAAATCTTATAAAGCAAAGAAGAAATTGAGAAATAATTGGGAACTGTATCTTTTTGTATTACCTGCTTTAATATATATTATCTTTTATTGTTATTATCCAATGTATGGTGTACAGATAGCTTTTAAAAACTATCGGGTTAGCGAAGGGATTACTGGCGGAGAATGGGTCGGCCTGGAACATTTTGTTAAATTCCTTAGTAATCCGGTCAGTTGGGAATTAATACGTAATACTTTATCAATCAGTATTTTGTCTCTGGTGATTGGATTCCCAGCACCAATTTTATTTGCACTTATCATAAACGAGTTAAAACATAAGAAATATAAGCGAGTAGTTCAAACGATTTCTTATGCACCTCATTTTATATCTACAGTAGTGTTAGTGAGTATGCTTACGGTCTTTCTGGATCCTTCTACTGGGATAATTAATAAACTATTTGGAATGATTGGGATGGGGCCGTTTAAATTCATGAGCAGCTCTGGTTTATTTGCCGGAGTGTATGTTGTTAGTGATATCTGGCAGCATGTAGGATGGAATGCAGTAATTTATCTGGCGGCATTGGCGGGAATAGATTATGAGCTGCATGAAGCAGCAATGATGGATGGGGCCAGCAGATTAAGAAGAATTTGGCATATTAATTTACCGGGAATTTTACCGACAATTGCAATTCTATTGATTTTACAGACGGGCAATCTAATGAGCGTAGGATTTGAAAAAGTTTTTTTAATGCAGAATCCATTAAATTTAGAGTCATCCGAGATTATTTCCACATTTGTTTACAAAATGGGATTGCAGTACCGGCAATATAGTTATTCAACTGCGATTGGACTTTTTAATTCCGTAGTAAATTTAATTTTATTGGTTTCCGTTAATTTTTGTGCTAAAAAGGTCAGTGGATTCGGGTTGTGGTGAGGGGTAAAGGAAAGGGCAGTACTTTCAATCAATTTGGTTTGTTGGTGCGCTATGACGCACGGATGGGAGCATAGATGAAACATAGTGGGCTGAACGATAAGCTCTTTGATATGATAGCTATTATCATAAGCGGATTATTACTGATAATAACACTTTATCCTCTTATTTATGTATTAAGTGCTTCTTTTAGTGATCCGGTAATAGTTACAAAAGGTGAACTATGGTTATTGCCGAAAGGATTAACGCTTGATGGTTATAAAGCAATATTTGATTATAAGCCGATTTGGGTGGGATACCGCAATACTCTTTTTTACTCTGTATTCGGAACTGTTATAAGTTTGGTATTTACGCTTCCATGCGCATATGCATTATCAAGACATGATATGAAAGGACGTAATATTATTATGTTTTTATTCCTTTTTACCATGTTCTTTAACGGAGGTATGATCCCTACATATCTTGCGATGAAACAGTTTGGCCTGCTTAACACGGTTTGGGCGGTGTTAATACCTGGAGCGGTTGGGGTGTCAAATTTGATTATTGCCAGAACTTATTTTGCTAATAGTGTTCCATGGGAGATACAGGAAGCAGCAATAGTAGACGGCTGTTCTAATACAAGATTGTTTTTGGCTATTGTATTGCCATTATCAATGCCTATGGTTGCAGTATTGACACTATATGCATTTGTTTATCAATGGAATCAGTTTTTTAACGCATTAATTTATTTATCTGACAGCAAATTATATCCTTTGCAATTATATTTGCGTAATATTCTGCTTATGGATCAAATGAATGCTTTGTTGGAAGGGGATAGTGAAGCTATGCAGGCATTGCTGGAAAGAATTCAGCTTAAGGAAAGTATGAAGTATGGTATAGTGGTGGTTTCCACACTTCCAGTATTGATTATTTATCCTTTCCTACAAAAATATTTTGCAAAAGGGGTGATGATGGGGGCTATTAAGGGGTAACAATTAGTATGGAAATTATATAATTTTATGGAGGAGTATAACAAGGATGAAAAAGAAAATGAGAAACATGCAAAAAATGATGGCAGTTATATTGGCGCTAGCTTTTATGGTACCTGCAATTTCTGGTTGTGGAGGTCAAAAAACCTCTGTAGATACAGGTGGGGCAATAAAGCAAACGGAGTCTTATGAGCAAGATACAGAAGCGGCAGAGCAGGCAAAGGAGGAGCTTTTGGATCAAGCTCCAGAAGAAATGGCTAAAAAACTTGACGATGTAGTTCTGTCCTGCCCGGATATGCCGTTGACAAATGAACCGCTGACTTTGTCGGTTATATATCCCAAAGAGACTATTCATGGAGACTTTGATGGTATGTTTTATATGAAAGCAGTGGAAGAATTAACTAATATAAAACTGGATGTTCAGGCTGTTGAGAAGCAGGGATGGAATGAAAAAGTTGGTTTGCTTTTTGCTTCAGGAGATTATGGGGATATATTTCTGTCTGGTATTAGTTTCACGGATGCAGCATCTTATGGACAGGCGGGAATGTTGCTTCCTATGGAAGGGCTTCTGGAACAATATGCACCAAATGCAATGAGAATATTGGATGAGTTATTGCCGGAGTCAAGACGGAATGTTACAGCGGATGATGGCCATATTTATGCAATGCCGGCTTATGATGATACCCCTCGGGACATGTTAATGAATTATACACAGATGATTAATGTAGAATGGATGAATTCGGTTGGAATAAAAGAAATTCCTTCTAATACGGAAGATATGTATAATTTATTAAGAGCATTTAAGATAAAGGATCCAAATGGAAATGGAAAAGAGGACGAAATCCCCTATAGCAAAGTTTATGATGGTGAAGGTGTGGATCCATTTATTTGCGCATTCGGATATGTGAATCTCAGACATGATATAATTGATGGGAAATACGTATATGTGCCGAAGGAAGAAAATTTCAGACACTATTTGGAATATATGCATAGATTATATTCGGAGGGATTAATTGACCAGGAGATGTTTACTCAGAAAGATGAGGATTATTTGGCAAAACGGACAGAAAAACTTATAGGAATGGGGGATTCATTACAGGATCCACTTACAGATGAGGAATATGCAGCGACAATAAAAACATTGCCTCCGATGACAAGTGAATACAATTCAGTTAAAATGACACCGGGGCGTTTCCAGGAAGTTAATTCCTTTAGTATGTGTTTGACAGATAAATGCGATGAAGAAAAGCAAATTGCGGCAATTAAACTATTGGACTATTTCTATAGCCAGGAAGGGACATACTTAATTAAATGCGGCCCTGAAGCAGGGGTATGGGGAGATATGATAGATGGCGGGTATATTCGTCATGAAAATGAAGATGGTACAGTTTCCTATGAACTTCAATACGATCGGGAGAAATACAACGACAGCTACTATAATTTCCGGATTGATAATGGCCTTATGAATATGCCCTTTTTCTATACTAATGCTCATGCGCAAGTAATAATAGGAGGTGATGCAAAAAATAAAAGAGTAACAGAAGGAGTTTATGAGGCAAATCTATTAGAAGCACGTAGAGTAGGCTACCCCTCAACAGTAACGTTTACAGAGGATGAACAGGATATTCTGGCAACATTTGTATTGATGGATAATTTTGTGGATCAAATGGTTGCAAAATTTGTAACAGGTGAAGAGACATTGAATGATGAGAACTGGAATGCATATGTAGAACGTCTGGAAAGTATGGATCTTCAGACATTGTTGAAAACACGGCAGGGAGCCTATGATAGGTGGATGAATAAGAAGTTATAAAAACACAATTGGGGACTGCCTGGCAGTCCCCTTTATACTGACTTCAATGGTATCACAGTCTTTTATTAGAAAATTTTGATCCCAATGGAACAATTTCCAGAGTATATCCCAATGGAACAAGAATTTTTAACAGGCTGTTAAGCTGGGGAGAATGAACGGCGGTTTCCAGACGGGCAATAACCGGCTGGCTTACCTCGCATATATCAGCCAACTGAGCCTGGGTAAGTTCCTTTTCTTCCCGGATTTGTACCAGAGTCTTTATCAGATTTTTTTCCAGTTCAATGACTCTTTCTTCTTCTTCACTTAAAGCAAGGCCTTCTCTGATTTGTTTCCATGTTGCTGCCATTGATTATCCATTCCTTTCCTTGAAATTATTCAGATTCCTCAGAGCTTGTTCCAGTTCTTTCTGCGGAAGCTTCTTTGTCTTTTTCGTAAAATAGTGTAAAAGGATAAAAGTATTATTCTTATAGCATGCAAACAATATACGGTTCTTTAGCGGCCTCAGTTCCCATATATCTCCATTTACATGTTTTGTTACAGGTTCGCCGATTCGTGTTCCGTATTCCTGCAGTAAATCCAGGAAAGCAATAATTTTGTTTAAATTGATACGGCTGCTTTTATCCGTAGCAGCTTTCTTTTTTAGCGTATATATGGAGTCTGCAATGCTGCTATAGCCGTCAGCATCTTCATAAAAAATAATTTCGTACATTTTTCTCCTTGGTTTGATTATAACAAATTTGCTATTAAAACGCAATAGGTAAACAAGATTAAAATGATTGGCCTTAAAATGATTGAATGAGTTAAGATATTAAGAAACAGATAATAGATATAGAAAATTAAAGTGAGAAAGTAAGGAGCAGTAAAACAAGAATAAAATAATGAGGAAGAACAGAATTATTACTGGAACTGAAAATATTGCTGTGTCAGAGATTTATGAGATGAAACAGAACGGGAACACTTTTCGTATATCGTAGTATACATCTATTTGATACCGGTATGCAATTATAATTTGTTCTGTTTATAGTTATTTAACAATTTAAGCAACTGCTTATTACCAGACAGATCACCGGATGTCGGGCAGAAGAGAGCGCAGACAATTATTGATTCCTTTCCCTGTATTCCAGCGGCGACATTCCGGTCTCTTTCCTGAAAAAATCATAAAAATGCGAAGTCCCTGAGAACCCCAGTTCCTCTACAATTGCAGTCACGCTTTTATCCGTACTTGTTAACAGCTGTTTTGCCCAGTCCAGACGGTAACCGCCCGCCAGCTTCAGAAGACTCTGCCCGGTACGCCTTTTTACGATCTGATTCAGGTATTCCGCATTATAATGCAAAGCATGGGAAAGCTGGGAACGGGATATCCGTCCGTGGGTTTCTTCCATATAATTGGAAATACGGGCAAAGAGAAAATCTTCATTGCTGGAATCCAGCTGCATGAAATTGCAGTGGAATTTATTTTTATCTTCCAGCGTATATATCAGGCGAAGCAGCAGTCCCCGCAGCAGGTAAGAATAGCCTGGCCTGTTGTCAATCAGGCTCTGCTGCATCCGGTCAATAAGGACTTCCGCCGGATTTTCCGAAGGGCTGGAAAGGGTGTGAAGGGTAGAGGAAAATTCCAGATAATTGCGGGCAAAGCGTTCTTCTCCCTGGAGATTGGAAAGCAGGAAATCATGGATAATGCCGTCGGGGGAAGTGAGGCGGGGACTCAGATCAAAGAGGACATCCCTGTCCATCAAATCCAGGATATATTCCGCATGGAAATTAATGAATACCACACTGCAGCGGGGGCCTGGGATATCCATGTGCCTGGTATTTCGGTTCAGCAGGCAGGCATCCCCTTTCTTATAGGTATAGGAAATCCGTTCTATTTTATTGGTCAGCTCCCCTTCCAGGACATACATCAGTTCAAAATGATCATGCTGATGGGAAACCGCATTATTCGGCATATAGGCAGAACTCATGGAGCCGGGGTAAAAAGCCGCATGGAGCAGCTTACCGTTCTTCTCATCCCTTATTTTATAAAACATGGTAAGAGGCGTGATAATGGTCATGCGTTCGGAAGAATCTGTCCAATTATTCCTGACAAGCATCTGTTCCGGCGGTGAAGGCTTCTTTTGATTTTTCATGGGATCTCCTAAAATAAGCAACTGGGTTTTGGGCGTACCAATTTGCGGAAAACAAGATATCGGACGTTTAGATACAGCCTCCCATTATTATATAATACCTATATAAATAAAACAATTGCAGGAAGTATACCCAGGCATGAACAAGGATTATCGGTTGTTACTGTTCACTCAATACTGTGCATTTACTGCACAGTATGTGAGAAAGTGATTCAAGAGTGCATAAATCCTATCGCCGCAGGCGATTTTAAATGGATTTATGCAGGTTACCGGTCACGGAGTGAACAGTAACTATCGGTTATCAGGAAGGAATGGATGAAAATGGCAAATTGGATATGGTATCCGGGGGATTTTGAGATTTATCACGGCATGCGCCAGAATTTTGACAGAGAGGAGCGGGGCTTTTTCTGGCCGGCTTACTGGCATATTGCGGACTGCCGCCGTCATGTGGTTTTTCATGGAGCCTTTGCGCCTGACAGGGAAACAAGGTTCCGGGTTACGGCGAAAGGCATAGGGCATGTATTGGTGAAATGGCAGGCGGAGGCGCCGGAATGGTTTCCCAAAGGACAGGTCTTTTACCAGGAGAGAAAATACCGGATCGGGGAATGGATTACCTGCCCGGCAAAAGAGATAGCTGTTGACGTGGTGTTGGGGAACCGCACAGGGCTTCCCTGTATTTATGTGGAAGGGGAAATCATTTGTTCTGGAAAAGACTGGACTGTTTCGGACTTCATAAAGCCTGCGGTCCCTGTTGGGTATAACGATTTGTATGTGAGGAGAGGACAGGATCCCCAGGAGTTTGAGTATACCTGCCAAAGCTGCAGCCCGGTTTCGCAAGAAGAAAGAAATGGGGGAATCCTTTATGATTTCGGCAGGGAAATTACGGCGGATACGCTGATTCATATCGATGGGACGAAAAGGCCGGAGAAGGTGACTCTCTGCTATGGGGAGTCCCGCGCGGAAGCGCTGGATACGGAGCTCTGCTATCTGAAGCAGGTTCTGGATATCCCGGGGGAAGCAGAGGCAGCGGCCTTAACGTACCGGACAGATTCCCCTTTTGGGAAATGGGATACCGGAAGGTGCTATCATACCAGGCTGCGTGCATTCCGTTACCTGTTCATTCCGGAAAAAGAGGCGGCGTCTCTTATCAGGCCGGAAGCACTGTATAAGTATGTGGATTTTCCCAAAAGAAGCGGCTTTTCCGGCAGTGATGAATTGGTGAATCGTATCTGGAATGTGGCGGATACCACCTTCCGCCTGGCAAGCGGCATTTTCTTTCTTGACGGGATCAAGAGAGACCGGTGGATCTGGTCGGGGGATGCGTATCAGAGCTATTTCATCAACCAATACCTTTTCTTCGACAAGGATATCTGTAAGCGGACCATTCTGGCCCTGCGGGGAAATGATCCCGTGATGGAGCATATCAATACTATATTGGATTACTCCCTGTATTGGATTATCAGCCTGGAGAACTATTATAATATGTCAGGGGATTTGGAATTTATCCGCATGATCTATCCGAAAATGGAATCCCTGATGCGTTACTGTATGGAGCAGACGGACGAACAGGGCTTCCTTTACGGAAGGGAAGGGGACTGGGTATACATAGACTGGGCGGAAATGGATAAGGAGGGGACTCTTTGTGCGGAACAGATGCTGCTGGCGAGAAGCTATGAAGCCATGGCGGCGGTACGCAGGCTCCTGGGGCTTGGAGAGGAAGAATTTGTACGGAAAAAAGAGTTGCTTCTGTCCCGGATCCGCCGCTTCTTCTGGGACGAGGAAAAGGGAGCCTTTATAGACAGCTACCAGTCGGGAAGAAGAAAGGTAACCCGCCATGCCAATATATTTGCCATAATTTTTGGGTTTGCGGACAGTGAGGAAACGGGGAGTATCCTGGAAAATGTACTGCTGAATGAAGAGATTCCCGCTATTACCACGCCCTATTTCAAGTTCTATGAACTGGAAGCACTGGCGATGCTGGGACGTTTTGATGTGGTGATGGAAAGCATCAGAAGCTATTGGGGAGGAATGCTTGAGCAGGGGGCTTCCACCTTCTGGGAGGAATATAAGCCGGGACAGCCGGAGGAGGAGCAGTATGGCATGTACGGAGACAAGTACGGCAAGAGCCTCTGTCATGCCTGGGGCGCGAGCCCGATATATCTGATCGGCAGATACTGTATGGGAGTCAGACCTACGTCAGCAGCCTACGATACCTTTGAGGCGGCTCCGCAGCTGGATCTGTTCGGCCATTTTTCCTGTTTTTTCCCTGTGGGGCAGGGGACGGTATGGATGGACTGGAAGGATGGCGTGCTGGATGTGTATACGGATAAAGAGGGCGGAGTGCTGAAGGCGGACGGAAGGGAATATCCGTTAGTGCCTATGCAGCATGTGATTATAAACAGAAAGTGAGGATCGGATGAAGCAAATATCTTTAAATACGGACTGGGAATTTTATGAAAGCGATGAAAGCATGAGTTTTGTGTTTCAGAGGCCGGAGGCTGTAACAGTCAATCTGCCCCATGATTTTATCATCACCAAGCCCCGATCCCCTCAGGCTGCGGGCGGCCCGGGAAACGGCTACTTCGGACAGGGTGAGGGCGTATACCGGAAGGAGCTGGAAGCAGCGAAGAGCTGGGAAGGGAAAACGGTTCTCCTGGATATAGACGGCGCCTATATGAACAGTGAAATCAGTGTGAATGAGGAACTGCTCGCCCTGCATCCCTATGGTTACACGCCTTTTCAGGTGGATATCAGCAGTGCGCTCCGGTTTGATGGAAGGAAGAATATCCTGAAAATCATTACCCAGAGCAGACAGCCTTCCAGCCGATGGTACAGCGGCGGCGGTCTTTACAGGAGTGTGAGCCTGTGGCTGGGAGAGAGGATCTGTATCAGCCCCTGGGATGTTTTTGTAACAACCCCGGAGGTGACTGAAGACAGCGCCGTTGCGGAGTTTGCTGTTTCCCTCACAAGTTGTGAGGAAGAAGAGAGGGAACTTACCCTTGTGTGTGAGGTACTGGATCCGGAAGGAAAGGCGGCGGGAACAGCCAGCCGTCAGGTGAAAACCAGCCGGTCAGGTGAGGAAACGCCCTGCCGTATTCCTGTAACGGTGGAGAAGCCCCGCAGATGGGAGCCTGATACGCCGGTGCTGTATACCTACAGGGTACTTGTCAAAGAAGGGGAGAAGATTTGGGACACTGCGGAGGATACCTTTGGAATCCGTACGATTTCGGTGGATCCTGAGAATGGATTCCGCCTGAATGGAAGGACTGTGAAGCTGAAAGGCGGATGTCTGCATCATGATAACGGCCTGCTGGGGGCCTGCGCCTACGCAAAAGCGGAGGAACGTAAAATCCGCCTCCTGCAGTCCGCAGGCTACAATGCCGTACGTATCAGCCATTATCCCCCGTCCCTCGCTATGCTGAAAATATGTGACAGGCTGGGTATGCTGCTGCTGGATGAGTGTTTTGATGTATGGCGCCTGGGCAAGGTCCCTATGGATTATCATCTGTACTTTGAGGACTGGTGGGAACGGGATATGGAATGGATGGTAAAAAGGGACAGAAACCATCCCTGTGTCATTTCCTATTCCATCGGAAATGAGATCGGAGAGAGGGACGGCAGGAATGACGGTGCCGCCTGGTCGGCAAGGCTGAGTGAGAAAATCCGTTCCCTGGATCCTACCCGGTTTGTTCTGTCCGCGATCTGCGGTATTTTTGGTGAGGATACGGAAGTGGGCACAAACTTTGAAGCGAATATCCTGGAAGACAAGGAAGACGGCTGGAAGGAAAAGACCAAAGATTATGCGGCGCCGCTTGATATTGTGGGCTATAACTATCTGAACGTTCGTTATGAAAAAGACCATGAGGCTTTCCCGGACAGAGTCATCTGTGCGACGGAAACCCATGCCTGCAGCACTTATGATTATTGGGAGGGCGTAAAAAAATATCCATGGGTCATCGGTGATTTTATCTGGGCAGCCGTGGATTATCTGGGAGAAGTGGGAGTCGGGCAGGTATACTGGAAAAAAGAAAATAAGCCTTTTCAATTCATGGCTGCCTATCCATGGAGAACCTCCTGGCAGTCGGATTTCCTGATGACTGGAGAGAGGAGGCCCCAGTCCTTTTATAGGGAACTCATGTGGGGGCATACGGATAAAACCTGGCTTTTTACCACCCATCCCAGCCATTACGGAGATGAATTCTATGGAAGCGGATGGCACTGGCCGGATGTAAATGACGACTGGTCCTTCGGAAGCGAATGGGAAGGAAGAATGGTTTCTGCGGTAAGCTATGGGCCGGGAGAAGAAGCGGAATTTATCCTGAACGGGACATCTCTCGGACGTGTTCCTTATGAACGGCTGACAGCCAAAATGGATATTTCTTATACACCGGGAATTCTGGAAGCCGTCAGCTATCGGGAAGGAAAGGAAATCAGCAGAGGCAGCCTTGTTACAGCAGGGGAAGCCGTCCGGATTCTGGCAGAGCCTGAACAGGATACTTTGAAGGGAGATGGTCAGGATATCTGCTATATCCGGATTATGATTACAGATGAAAACGGTGTCCGCCTGCCGGCAGAGGAACGGGAAATACAGGCGGAGCTTACCGGTCCGGCAGTGCCTGCGGCACTGGGAAGCGGGAATCCCTGTACGGAGGATCAGATAGGTCAGATGTCCTGCCATACCTTCCATGGTACGGCCCAGCTGATTATAAAGGCATCGGAGGCCGGGAAAATCGGGATTGCCGTGAGGAGCGGCGGGCTGCAGACCGGATATGCGGCGGTTCATGCTGTATAGGGAAAACAGTCCATTATTATGAACCCGGAATTCTATTATCAGAATTCCGAAAGAAAAATTATACGGCCGCTGCCTGTATTGCAGGCAGCGGCTGCAGCTGTATTCCCATATATTGCATTTCCTTAAGAATCCGATTACACTGAAAAAAGGGAGAAAGGGGGGCGGAAAGTGAAACAAAAAATAAAGAAAGCCGGACATATAGCATTCCATCTGATGCAGTCTATTTCCACCAAAGTAGTCCTGATCATTCTGATTCTGGTGCTTCCGCTGAATATCCTGGCTATTGTCCTCAGCCACGCGGCTATAGAAGCCATGACCGAACAGGCGGCCTTATCGGTAACCAGCGTTATGGAAAATTATAATACCGAGCTGCTGCACCGGATGGAGGATACGGGCTATCTTTTGTGGAATATGAAAAACGAGGATACGGACGGAACCATACTGGCAGGTCAGAAAGGTGATGAGCAGTATCTGGGAGCCAGAATACGGTTTTATCATAAGTTCCTGAATAACATGCGTATGGTGGACGGTGCGGACGGTTATTTTTTTCATATGCCTGAGGTGGAAGATACACTGGTATGGGATATTACCGGAGCAGGCAAAATTAATGGTGAAGATTTTGTACTTTCTGAGATGGAAAAAGGTATCAACTCGGGCTGGAATGTGTATCTGGTGGACGGGAGGCCGCTTTTATGCATGTTCGTGAAACTCAGGGAGATTATCTACGGCGGCTGGATATATCTGGATGATGTTGCCGAACAGCTGTCGGAAGATGTGCAGTACAAGCAGGCTAGTTTTTCCTATGCTGCCGATGCCGCGGAACCGCCGGACAAAGATGTGATTGCCATATCTCTGCCTTTGAAAAAAGGGAAGGCGTTCCTGAACGGAAGCCTGAGCAGAAGTGAAATCCTGGGTGGGATCTCTGTTTTTTACATGGTATTGCGTGCGGGAACCTTTATTGCGCTTCTGTTGATTCCTGTTTTATATCTGGTAATATCCAATCTTCTTTTGAATCCGCTCCGTCTGGTAAATCAGGCACATAAGCGGCTGCAGGAGGGCGATTTGGATTATCGGATTCAGGAAAAAGCCAATTCTATTGAATACAGTTACTCTTTTTTATCCTTTAACCAGATGGCGGATCAGATTAAGACGCTGAAAATAGAAAATTATGAGAAAGAGCTGGATCGCCAGAAAATGGAATTGAAAAATCTGCAGCTTCAGATCCATCCCCATTTTCTGCTGAATACTTTTAACCTGGTTTATACGCTGGCCCAGCGTAAGGAAACAGGCGCTATTCAGGATATTGTTATTTATCTGTCCGAGTACTTCCGCTATATTTTCCGCAGCGGCAAAAGCCTGGAACTGTTTCCGAAAGAACAGAAGCTGATAGAAGGCTATATCCGTATGGCGGAGGTACGCTATCCGGACAGCATAGAAGTGAGGTATGAGTATGACCCTGAGATTTCCTTCGTGCGCGTACCGCCTCTTCTGCTCCATAATTTTGTGGAGAACATAGTGAAATATGCAGTGAAGCAGGGACAGATAACCCATATATCCCTGCTGGGACAGTATATTGACGGAATTGTTACATTCATGATTATGGATGACGGAGCAGGAATGTCAGAGGAAGAAGTGAAAAACCTGGACAAACGGATGCGCAACGGAAATATAGACGGCGAACATATCGGATTTGTGAATTCCTTAAAAAGGCTCAGGTATTTTTACGGGGAAACGGCGGATATTTTAATCAGTGCGGATGTTGGGATGGGAACCTGTGTGACGATACAGTTCCCTTATGATTTGGAGGTGCAGGATGCGGCTTTTGATGGTGAATGATGAAGTGCTGACAGCAGAAACCATGAAGGAGGAGATTCCCTGGGAACAGTACGGAATTGAACAGGTATATACAGCTTATGATGTGGAAGCCGGGAAAGAATGTATCAGAAACAATCCGGTGGATATCATGCTCTGCGATATTGAAATGCCGGGTGAAAACGGCCTGGCACTGCTGCGCTGGGTGAGGGAAAACAAGAAGGATATCGAATGTGTTTTCCTCACCTGCCATGCCAGCTTTGCATATGCAAGGGAGGCTATCTGCCTGGGCTGCCAGGATTATATCCTGATTCCTGCCAAATATGAAGAAATCGGTGAAGTGATTCAGCGTGTGGTACAGCGTCTCACCAAAACGCGGGAAGCGACGAGATATCAGGAATATGGAAAATATATGCTGCAGGAACAGGTACTGCAGGAAAATGAAAAACAGGGAAAGAAAAAATGTCCGAAGGAAATGGTGGAGGAAATCAGTGCGTATATCATTAAAAACCTTGGGGATTGCGAACTGGGAGTGAACGGGTTAGCAGAACGGTTTTATTTTCATCCGGTCTATCTCAACCGTCTGTTCAAAAAAGAAAAGGGTGTTTCTGTCAGCCAGTTTATCATAAATGAACGGATGAAGATGGCGGCGTCACTTTTGGAACTGGGGGATTATAATGCCAATGAGGTGGCTGAAAAGGTTGGGTATTCCCATTATACTAATTTTCATAATATGTTTAAAAAGTATTATGGATGCCCGCCTACCAGGTATCAGGAGAAGGGGTAGGGTGGATCCCCGCATCAATCACAGGCTCCATCCATTCTCAGTATAATAAAAAGTTTCCATGCGATGTCAATGCAAAGTATGGAAACTTTTATTTTTGCCTAAAAGGTTTGAAAAAGTAATCCTCAGGTTTGATGTGATCATGGTAAAAACATACATATAAAAGTACAATGAGACCATCAAAACAGACAAAATAAATAAGGAGGTAAAGTATGAAAAAGAAAGCGTTGGCGGTTATGTTAAGTATGGCAGTAGTCCTTACCGGCCTTACCGGCTGTCAGGGAAATTCTGCGGCTCAGGGAAGCTCTTCTGCTCAGGGGAATGCGGAACCAGCAGGCGATGCGGCAGCTGCAGGGACGGAGCAGGCAGGCGGGGAAAGTTCGGAGGCGGTCAAGGAAGCCTATGATGGTGAACTGACGGAAATTATCTGGCAGTGGCCTTCTATGGGAAGTACAAATTCCGGTTTCCAGGCAGTGGAAGATGCATTGAATGCCATGATGGAACCGGATATCGGTGTTCATGTAACACTGGAGCCCGTATCCTTCAGCAATATGGCAAATGAAACCGTTCTGACGGTTTCTTCCGGAGAACAGTTGGATCTCTGCCTTTCAGTAGGAACTGGCGTGGGTAACCTGGTGAGTAACGGACTGATTGAAACACTGGATGATGTGATTGACGAGCATGGCGCGGCTATTTTGAAAAAGTGCGGTTCCGCAATGTCCGGGGGCTATTATAACGGTGAGCTTTATGGTATGCCGAATGCTTATATTCAGGGTGAATCCTATGGTTATGTGGCACGCCAGGATCTTCTGGATAAGTATGGAGTCACAGTGGATGAAAATAAATTCTATACACTGGATGAAATAGAAAAGATTTTTGCTGATGTGAAAGCAGGAGAAGGCGATAACTTCTTCTGTCTGATTCCGGAAGCTACTTCAGAAGAACCTCTTTCCAGAAATGCATTTGAATATGATAAGCTGGGAGCTACCTCGGCATCGGGATTCCTTATGCTTAATAAGGATTTCAAGAATATGACCATATCTAATGTATATGAAACACAGGATTACGAAGATTATGCGAACCGGATGTATGACTGGGCACAGAAGGGATATATATCTAAGGATGCGGCTACGAATACGGAGGACAGGGATATCCTTGTTGCAGGCGGCAATTATCTGGGATATTTTGCATGGAGTACACCGGGCGGTATCTGGGATACGGAAGCTAAGGTTGGGATGGATTTAACGACGTTGAAGATTATTGACGGCTATACTGCAGGTGATCGTTTCCAGAATATTCTCTGGAGTGTTCCTATTACGACTGTGGATAAAGTAAAGGCTGTGGAGGCTTTGAATTACATTTATGAACATGATGAAGCAGCATGGCTTCTGCAGTATGGAATCGAAGGGCAGGATTATGAGGTGCTGGAAGAAAATGAGGAAGGCACACTGATTAAATACCTCGCGGATGATCCGACCACGCTTCCTTATTATCAGCCTTATGGAGTATACGGGGACAGGCTGGCATGGCCGCTGATGAGCCCTTCTCCTATAAACAAAAATGCCATTATCCGTGAATTCAGCGACAGTATTCCGGATTCCAGAAAATCTCCTGCATTGGGCTACTGCTTTAATATTGAAGAGGTATCCACTGAATATTCTGCAGTAACGGCAGTGATTCAGCAGTATATTCCCAGTGTAAACTGCGGTACTTTGAATCCGGAAACCAATCTCGCAGAATTCCGGGAAGCATTAAAGGCTGCAGGGATTGATACGGTAATTGAAGAAAACCAGAAACAGCTGGATGAATGGGCTGCAAATAAATAGGAAGCCTGTTGGATTCAGAGGGAGCCGGGAGGATATCCTGCCGGCTCCGAAAATGGAAGGAAAGGGAAAGGAGTGGAGAGAAGAGAATGAGTCAAAGGAAAGCATCGGCAACAGGTGCTGCAAAACCACCCCGGAAAAAAATCCGCTGGAAAAGAATGCTGCCATTTTATCTGATGGCGCTGCCAGGCTTCATCTATATGATTATAAACAATTACCTTCCGATGTTCGGGATTGTAATTGCGTTTAAGAAATTGAATTTCAAGAAAGGAATATGGGGGAGTCCGTGGTGTGGCTTTGACAATTTTAAGTTTCTTTTTGCATCCGCAGATGCATGGATTATTACCAGAAATACCATATTCTATAATATAGCTTTTTTCCTGGTAGGAAACGTGACAGCCATCGCTGTGGCAATCCTGATTAATGAAATCCGTAAAAAAACAGCAAAAAAACTTTATCAGAGTTTGATTCTGCTTCCTTATCTGATGAGCTGGGTTATAGTCAGTTATCTCGCCTTTACCTTTTTGTCGGCGGAAACGGGCATGTTCAATAAAGGTATTCTGGAACCTCTGGGGCATGCGGGAATCAACTGGTATCAGGAGAAAAAATACTGGCCCTTTATTCTGGTATTCGTCACTGTCTGGAAGGGTATTGGCTACAGTATGATCATATATCTGTCCAGCATAGTGGGGATCAGTGTAGATTATTTTGAGGCGGCCAGGATTGACGGGGCCACAAAATGGCAGCAAATCAAATGCATTACTCTTCCTCTTCTCAAACCTACGGTTATCACTCTGTTTATACTCAGCGTGGGGCAGATCTTTCGTTCGGATTTCGGATTGTTTTACCAGATGCCGAGAAACAGCGGATCCCTGTATTCCGTAACCAGAACCCTGGATGTGTATATTTATCAGGCGCTGATGAAGAATAACGACTACAGTATGTCCAGTGCAGCCAGTGTTTATCAGTCCATCGTAGGCTTCGTACTGATTATCGGCGCTAATAAGCTGGTAAAGAAATACGAATCCGGCAGCGCGTTGTTTTAGGAGGTGTCCTTTGTGAAATCAAAAGAAAATCTAGTGACCCAGCTGATAGCCCATCTGGTATGCGGCCTGTTCGCGCTGATGGCCCTTTTACCTTTTGTTCTGCTGATTGTTGCATCTTTTACGGATAATACCTGGGCAACGGCCAACGGCTTTTCCTTTTTCCCGAAGAAATGGAGTCTGGATGCCTATCATTACATAGCGGTGCAGTGGAATACTATCGGACGCGCCTATGTTATGACGATTATGGTAACGGCTGTGGGAACGGCTGCAAGTATTCTGGTGACGACACTGTTTGCTTATGCGATATGCCAGACAGAGGTTCCGGGTATGAAAATCCTCAGTTTTATGCTGATTTTTACCATGCTTTTTAATGGTGGGCTTGTGGCTACTTACTATACCTATGTGAATTATTTTCATATAAGGAATACCGTCTGGGCCTTAATTCTGCCCGGATTGATGATGAATGCCTTCAATGTTATCCTGGTAAGGAATTATTTTCTGAACAGCATCCCCATAAGCCTGATAGAAGCAGCCAGGCTGGACGGGGCCGGCGAGTTCGGTATTTTCTGTAAAATCGTGATGCCTCTCAGCCTGCCGATTGTGGCAACCATCGGATTGATGACCGGCCTGATGTACTGGAATGACTGGCAGAATGGTATGTATTATCTGACGGAAAGAGGCGGCGGTCATCTGTACACTATTCAGATCATCCTGAATAATATTAATGAAAATATACAGGCACTGCTTCAGAATTCCTCAGCGGTAGGAGGTATGAATATCAAGATGCCCAGCACAACGGTACGGATGGCCATCGCCACAGTGGGGATCCTGCCCATCTTGATTATTTATCCCTTCTTCCAGAAATATTTCGTCAAAGGTATTACGCTGGGAGGCGTAAAAGAATAAGGAGAAGACTATGAAATATAACAGTATTCGTCCCGGCCAGGTATGGCTGGACACAAACGGAAACCGGATCCAGGCTCATGGGGGTTCCATCATGTATCTTGACGGCACCTATTACTGGTATGGGGAAAATAAGGAAAAAACAACAGGAGAGAATGACATATGGCATTGGGGAGTCAGATGCTATACTTCTCAGGATTTGTATAACTGGGAGGACTGCGGGGTGATAATTCCGCCGGAACCGGAGAACCCGGAATCCTCTCTGCATCCCTCTTCCCAGATGGACAGGCCGCATATCATTTATAATAAAGAAACTAAAAAATATGTAGCATGGCTGAAAATCATGCATCGTGACGGAACGCAGACAGAAACCGTTATGACAGCGGATGATATCCTGGGGCCGTATACCAAAGTACGGGAAGGACTGAAGCCCCTGAATATGAGCGCAGGAGATTTTGATCTGGCGGTTGCGCCGGACGGGAAGGCTTATTATTATTTTGAACGGGTACACAGCGAGACAATTTGTGCGGATCTGACTGCGGATTATACGGATGTAACAGGCTATTACAGCACACATTTTCCGCATACCCAACCGCCTTTTGTAAGGGAAGCAACAGCTCATTGCCTGCGGAAAGGGAAGCATTATCTTATTACTTCCGGGACTACGGGGTACCTGCCTAATCCTTCCGAGGTGGCTGTTGCAGATACCTGGCATGGACCCTATACAGTGCTGGGTAATCCGCATCCGGATGATGAAAGCAGCACATCCTTTCATTCCCAGATTTCTTCTATATTTAAGGTCCCGGGAAAAAAGGATCTCTATATCGCCTGTGCGGATCGCTGGCTTCCCGAACATATGGATAGAAAATATGAAGAGTATGCAGCAGTATTTGAAAAAATCTTCGGTGGGGATGTGAAGCCGGAAGAAATGGACAACAGGGATGACAGTCTGGATGATGCGGATATGAGGAATACCTCTATTGCCGATTATGTATGGCTGCCGCTGAGGTTTGAGGGAGATATGGTTTATATTGACTGGAAGGATGAGTGGCGGATTGAGGATTATGAGTAAATGAGATATGTTTTGTTCTGCGATAGCAGGTATGCTATCGCAGGACAAAATATGAAAAATAACTTTAAATACAAAAAGCAGCATAGAGCGGAACGGTCTTTTTACCATCCTCAAAACCGAAGTTTTTTGAAGAAAGCTTGATTGCATAAACCGGCTTATAGGTATCCATATAGACTCTTAAGCTTTTGGCTCTGGTATTGTCGGCCGACTTGACTTCAATGGGAATAAGATGACCGTCGCGCTGAATGATAAAATCAATCTCGGCTCCGCGCTCTGATTCCCAATAGTAATTTTTATAGCCGTTAATATTAAGCTGGACATTGACATAATTTTCGGTCATTCCGCCTTTGAAATCATTTAACTCATCAGTCATGTAAAGGATGTCATTTGCGGCCAGATCCTTCTTTGCACAGAGCAAACCCAAATCGGATACATAAATTTTAAATGCATCAATATCACGATAGTTTTCAAGAGGTTTCTTGATTTGTTCTACCTTATATACTTGTGATACAATACCCGACAGGCAAAGCCATTCGATTGCATTTTCAAACTCGGAGGCTCTGCCTCCTTTTTTAATTAGCTTGTATTGGAAGCGTGTATTTTTTCTGGAGAGCTGAACGGTGATGTTATCATAGGCAAGCTGTGTTTTCTTAATCCCATTCATATTGTTGTATTTACTCATATCATTGAGATAGCTGGCCAAAATAGTGTCCTGTGTGTGCCGCACAAGAATATAATCTTTTGTTTCCGCAAACTGCATCACACATTCAGGCATACCCCCGACAATCAAATACTGACGGTAAAGCTGCATGGCTGCATCGTGCAGGGCAGAGGGCATGTGTTTACAAATATAAAAACTCCGGCATTAACCGGAGCTTAGAAGAATCATTATCTCTGGGGGTCTGAATATCACTGGGCCTTCTTACCTAAATGTCTGATACCAAGTCCTTTATTAAGAGGAAATTCATCCCATTTCATTTACAAGTATCTGATCATCAAATAATCTGTTATAACAATAATTATCCGAATAAATCTTTATCAAGGCCTTCACCGCCTTTTATGTAGTATATAATAAATGTCATAAAAGCACAAACCGGTGTCACAAAAGCAACAATAACTATATAAAAGTATAAAACCCATTACAATATGTGTCACAAAAGTGCCAGGGGATATCATAAAAATTATAGAGAGTCTCCCGTAAAATGACTACAATATAATTATCAAAAGAAAGTTCATGTTGCGGACAGCATGCGGTTCGGACGGAAAACGGATTATGAAAAGCGGAGGAATTATGATGAAAAGATTTTTAAAAAAAGCGGCAGCAGTCATGACGGCAGCAGTAATGGGGGTATCTCTGGCAGCCTGCGGGTCCGGCACGGCAAGTGCGGGCGGAGAAGGTTCTGCGGCGGCAGGCGGCGAAAGCGCAGCGGCGGGCGGAACCATTACAGAAGTAAATGTGTGTATTCCTACAGTTTATGATATGCCGGATGCAGAGGAAGTAGAGACTGCTATTAATGAGATTGCGGAGCCGAAATATGGTGTACACCTGGATATTACTTTTGTTTCAACGGGAAACTGGCTGCAGCAGTCCAACCTTCTGCTCACAGGCGATGAAGTGGACGTTATCGCGGCATTTATGACGCCCCTTACCACCTATGTAAAAAATGGACAGCTGGCTCCGCTGGATGATTATTATGCATCGGCAGCGGATGATTTCAAAGCCATATGGTCTGAAGAAGAAATAAAAGGAACTACAGTGGACGGACAGATTTATGCCATTCCCAATCTGAGAAACTTCGGCAACCGTTTCGGCCTCAATATTGATAAGGCGATTGCAGAGGAATTCGGAATCGAACCCTATCATAAGTGGTCATTGGAAGAAATCGATGCCTTTCTCCATGAAGTTCACGAAAAATACCCGGACAGATATGCACTGGTACCGCAGTCCGGCGACACCATGGTGAATGGCTGGACCTGGGACGGTCTGGGAGACGGAAAATTTATCGGTGTGATTCCTGACTGCGGACAGGGAACCGAAGTTCAGAATCTGTTTGATACGGATGATTTTCAGGAGTTCATAGGCTGGACAAGAAAATGGTATCAGGACGGCCTGATCATGGCGGATGCTCTGAGCAATACAGAGGCCGGTTCCCAGCTCATTGCCAATCAGAAAGCAGTTTCCTGCTTTGATAACTATGCAAATAATGAACTGGCAGGCGCAGTACGTACCGTTGTAATTGAACCCTGGTCGGTAGCCAATTCATATTCGGAACTGTGCTACGGCATTAACGCCAATTCCAAAAATAAAGATGCCGCCTGGACGGCCCTGCAGATGCTTTATACGGATAAGGAGGTCTGTGTCCTGCTCAACAACGGTATTGAAGGCAAGCACTATACCAAAAATGATGACGGAACCATTTCCTTCCCCGAAGGAAAGACCGCTGCGGACTGCGGTTACGGCATGGCGGACCTTTATTGGATAGCTCCCTACTCAGGATGGTCAAACCCCATTGACTACAATGGCCCCACCTTCTTTGAAGACTTAATCCAGTTTAATAAGGATACCATGAAGAGCAAAGCGTATGGCTTCTTCTTTGACACCAGCAGCGTTGTGGACCAGTATTCCGCATGCAGCAATGTTATGGATAAGTATTACAAAGCCCTGCTGGCAGGAACGGTAGATCCGGAATCCACCATCGCACAGGCAAACGGGGAACTGGAAGCAGCAGGCCTTCAGGATATTTTGACAGAAAAACAGAAACAGCTGGATGATTTCTTTGCACAGAAATAAGCAGAAAACCTGTTCTTAGAAATATGGAAAAAGATATAAGAGCCATTTTCAAAGGATCCCCCTTCCTGAAAATGGCTCTTCCAGGGAAAATGCGTTAAGAAAGGAAGAGTAAAATGGCTGGAACGGCTACGTTGGCAAAGAAACAGACGAAGAGTAAAAAAAAGGGCCGGAACAAAATGACGCTGGCGCTGCTTTCCATGATGCTGCCGGGTTTTATTTATCTGCTGATCAATAATTATATTCCTATGGCGGGTCTGGTAATTGCATTTAAGCGTTTTAATTACAGCAAAGGAATCTGGGGCAGCGATTGGTGCGGCTTCAGTAACTTCACCTATCTGTTCCGGACAAATGATGCCCTGAATATTGTCCGGAATACCCTTGGCTATAACCTGACCTTCATTCTTCTTGGAAATCTGCTGGCGGTAACGGTTGCGGTCATGCTGAATTTCCTAAGAGGAAATATGAATAAAAAGGTATATCAGACATTGATCCTGATCCCCTATCTGATTTCCATGGTGGTGGTATCCTATATCGTATATGGTTTTTTGAGCCAGGACAACGGATTTCTGAACAGCCTGTTTGTGAAAATGGGAGGGGAAAAGATAAGCTGGTATACGGAAACAAAATACTGGCCTTTCATTCTGGTTATTGTAAACCTCTGGAAGGGCTTTGGGTATAGCAGCATTCTTTATTACGCTACGGTCATCGGGATTGATTCCTCCCTCTATGAGGCGGCCACAGTGGACGGAGCCAACCGGTGGAAACAGGTATGGCATGTGACGCTTCCAGGACTGAAGGGAACGATTATCACCATGGTGCTTCTTGCCATCGGGCGTATGTTCTATTCGGATTTCGGCCTGTTTTATCAGGTACCGATGCGTTCCGGCCTTCTTTCATCGGTAACGGATACCATCGATGTATTTGTTTATAAGGGACTGACACAGCTTAATGATGTGGGACGTGCGTCGGCGGCAGGCTTCCTGCAGTCTGTACTGGGATTTGTCCTGGTACTGACAGCCAACTTCATCGTCCGCAAGGTAGATGAAGACAGCGCTTTATTCTAAGAAAGGAGAAAAGATTATGGTTGGTAAAAACAAAACGGGCCAGATTGTTTTAAATATTATTTTTATCCTGCTCTGTACAGCGGCGGTTGCACCTTTTCTCCTTCTGCTGTCCTCCTCTTTGACGGACGAAGCGACACTGATGAGGGAAGGATACAATTTTATCCCGAAGGTTTTCAGTATGAATGCCTATGTTTATCTGTTCAGCAGCAGTATGAAGATTATAAAGGGCTATGGAATTACCATTTTGGTAACCGTGTTGGGAACAACATTGAGTGTGCTTATGACGACACTGTTTGCTTATCCTCTGTCCAGAAAAGAGCTTCCGTGGCGCGGTTTCTTTGCCTTCTTCGTATTTTTTACCATGCTGTTTAACGGCGGCCTGGTACCTACCTATATGATGTGGACGCAGTCCTTTCATATTAAAAATACCCTGTGGGCGCTGATTATTCCCGGGCTTCTCATGAACGGCTTCTATATTATCATGATGCGTTCCTTCTTCCAGGCCAATATACCGGATGCCCTGATAGAAGCGGCACGCATCGACGGCGGAGGTGAATACCGGATTCTTTTCCAGGTGGTGACGCCCCTGTCAAAGCCGATTATGGCGACCATGGCTCTAATGATAGGGCTTGGTTACTGGAACGACTGGATGAACAGCCTGTATTACATAACTGATGATAAGCTGTTCAGCATCCAGGCCATATTGAACACGATTATTACCAATATTCAGTTCCTGACCAGCGGGCAGTCTTCCGCGGCATCCAGCGTGAATGTGGCTAATCTGCCGAGCATCGGCATTAGAATGGCGATTGCGGTAATCGGTATCCTGCCTGTACTGTGCATTTATCCTTTCTTCCAGAAATATTTTGTGAAAGGTATTGTTGTTGGAGGTGTAAAAGGATAGGTCAGCCGAATGATTAGTGGAGAAAGCATGATGTGCTTTCTCCATCAGTCGTTACCGGAAAAACTGGCAGTCTTTTTTTTATAATTATAATAGAAGCATAAGGAAAATTTTCCCGTTAACAGGCAGTATGGAAACGAACAGGAGAGATATTATTATGAGTTTTGCAATTAAAGAAATTTATGTGGAATACCAGAAGGCCCCCATTGGCCTGGATGAGAAACGTCCTCGTTTTTCATGGATCTTTTCTTCCGTAGAAAAGAACATGAGGCAGAGCGCCTGCAGGATTCTTGTAAAAAAGGTGACACCTGCAGCGCAGGAAAAGATAGTCTGGGATTCCGGGAAACTGGAAACCGGAGAATCCAGAGGAGTGGAGTATGCCGGAGAAGAACTGGAAGCCTGTACGGTATATTCTGTGTCGGTGCAGGTGTGGGATGCCGAAGGAAACAGCGCCTGTGAGGATACCTGCTTTGAGACAGGCATGCTTAACTTTTCGGCAGAAGAGGAGGATATAAACCGCGCCTGGGAAGGCGCACAGTGGATTGCCGCACCTCGTTTTCATGTATGCGCACAGGCCAGAGGGGTATTTATCCTGGAGACGGAGCTGCGTCTGGAACCGGGCTCGCGGAGAGCAGGCGTGGTGTTCGGCGCCAATGATTTCCGGCTGCTAGATAAAAACCAGAATGAATATGGACTGGAAGGAGAGAACTATATCCGCTATGAAATCAACCTGCGGGCACTGGCGGGGAAACCGGCGCAGGGGCAAGCGGCAGGAAATGCAATGCCCACCCTGGACATCTACAGGGCAGGCTATGCACCCGGAGACAGGGAAGACATTCCCTTTGCCAGTGTTCCGCTCGTCCCTTTTGAAAGGGAGGATTCATCTCAGGAGAGTACAGCGGCACAGGGAACTGGAGAAGCAGAGGCATGCGATTCTTCTCTTATCACCGAAGAAAATGCCTATGATTTCCATTGTCTTCAGATAGAAGTGGACGGCAATAATGCCTTTACCTATCTGGACGGAGTGCTTGTGGATGCAGTGGCAAAGCAGGAGTTCTTCGGCAGGACGGTAAAGGGAAGAACGCTGAATCCCAGAGGAAATAATGACGTGCTGACCTATCCCAGGCTGAACGAGATCGGCTTTTTTGCAGGAGAGGGGGACAGCGCCTGTTTCAAATATCTGTCAGTCCGGAATATGCGCGCGCCTTCCGCGGAATTCATACGGGAAACGCCGGAGGGCGGCCTGTACGGCAGGGAAGGAATCTTTTGTAAAAAAGAAGGGATCCGTCTTGCCCAAACGGAATCGGGAGAAAGTTGTTTTTCCCTCAGTTCAGCCCAGGTTACGGCAGATCCTTCCCATTCATCCATCCCCATGTTTCGTACGCTCATCCGTACACGGGAGGACAGAAAACCAGTACAGGCCAGGCTGTATATCACTTCCCGGGGAATTTACGAATGCCGCGTGAACGGACAGGATATAACGGACCGTCTGCTTGCGCCGGGAAATACCCAGTATGACAGGCGGCTGAACTACCAGACCTATGACATCAGTGACAAAATAGGGGAAGGAGACAATTGTGTGGGAGTGACCCTGGCGTCCGGCTGGTGGTCGGATGCCCAGACCTTTACCGTGAAGAATTATAATTTCTGGGGAGATAAGGAAGCCTTTTTTGCCAAAATCGTAATTACCTATGATGACGGCAGCAGACATGTGCGGGTTTCCAACACGCGGGACTGGAGCTATTACGGGGAAGGACCTTACCGGTATTCCGGATTTTTCCTGGGGGAACAGACAGACGGAAGAAGGCTGGGGCTGTATGAAGACTATTCCAAAGCGGATTTTGCGGAAACGGGCTGGGAACAGCCGGTGACTTATGAACCGGTTCCCATCGATGAATACCGGGCCATGCCTCCGGGATTCGGCCGGGCCTGGCCGGGGGTTAATGAGACAAAGCCCCTGCTTCTGGGCGGTTATGATGCCCCGGTATATGTGGTGGACAGCCGGAAAGCCTGCAGCCGTACCTTTGTGGATGCGCATACTGTTATCTATGATCTGGGCCAGGAAATGGCCGGTGTGCCGCGTATCCGTTTTCAGGAAAAAGAAGGAACACGCCTTGTTATCCGGTATGGAGAAATGCTCTACCCGGATCTGCCGGAATATGCGGCAGGGGAAGGCGGCGTAAATCTGGTGGGAAGGCTTATGGTGGAAAACTACAGGGATGCCACCAGCACCGATGTGTATATTTGTGCCGGGAGAAAAGGCGGTGAGATCTGGCAGCCACGGTTTACCTTCCATGGCTATCGTTATATAGAAATAAGCGGCGCCGATAATCCGCCGGAGGCGGAAGAAGTGGAAAGTCTCCAGTATTCCTCCGTAACGGATTTTGAGGGAAGCTTCCATTCCTCCCATGAATTGCTGGATCGGTTTGCGGAAAATGTGAAATGGTCACAGCGCTGTAATTTTATTAATATTCCTACCGACTGTCCTCAGAGAAATGAGAGGATGGGCTGGGCGGGAGATACCCATGTGTTCTGCCATACGGCTCTGCACAATGGTTTCCTGAAGCAGTTTTATGAGCGCAATTTACAGGCGATGGCGGATTTGCAGGAGCCTGACGGACAATTTCCGGAAATTGCACCCGTGGGCGGGGGCTTCGGGGGGATAACCTATGAGTGCGCTTCCATTTTCATGACGGCGGAGCTGTACAGACAATATGGGGATAAACGTACCATTACCGCTTTTTACCCGGGTCTGAAAAAATATATGGATTACATGAAGGATAAAGGACTTCCCGGAAGAGGGGATATGTCTGTGGTCGGCCCGCTGGGCGACTGGCTGGCCCCTCAGGAAACGGATCTGCAGCTGATGTGGAATGCTTTTTATTACAGGGAAGCCGCCCTGATGGCGGAACTGGCGGCAATTATCGGTGAGACGGAGGATGCGGCGGACTTTGGAAAGCTGGCGGAGGAAGTAAAGGATTACTGGAACCGTACATTTATCAGCCCGGAGGATCAGAGAACAAGGAACATGGACGGGGAACTCTGCGATACCCAGTGCTCTTATGTGCTTGCCCTGGAATATGGCGTGGCCGATAACCGGGAGGCGGCCGCTTTCCATCTCCTGCGGAAAACAAGGGAGCTGGGACATAAGGTGGGAACCGGATTCTTTGGAACCGGCCTCCTGAATATGGCCCTGAGCAAGGCTGGATATCCGGAGGACGCCTATAAGCTGATGCTTCAGACAGCCTTCCCATCCTGGCTGTATCCCGTGACCCAGGGAGCCACCAGCATCTGGGAACACTGGGATTCCTACACGGTGGAAAAGGGCTTCGGCGGCTACAATGCCATGAACTCTTTTAACCATTATTCCCTGGGAAGTGTGCTCTCCTGGATGTATGAATGGATTCTGGGCATACGCAGGGAGGAAGAAAATCCCGGCTACAGTCATTTCCGCCTGGAGCCCTGCATCGGAGATCTTACATATGCCGGAGGAAGCGTATCCAGTCCGTACGGAACGCTCCGCAGCAGCTGGGAAAAGAAAGAAGGTGTTCTGATCTATTCCTGTGAAATACCGCCCAACACAGGTGCCACCCTTATTCTTCCTGACGGACAGATAAAGGAACTGGGGAGCGGAAGCTATTGTTTTGCCTGTTAAGACAAATATGCTGAAAATGTATGGCAAAAAAAATAATTGTATGTAGCAATCGTCTACTGAATCAGATAAAATATAACCAGAAGATAAAAATATCACATAACTGCGATGTTTTCCGGTCTGTCTGCTGCATTCGGACGGACAGGCCGGGGTAAGGGGGCACGCAGGGAAGGAGAGGTTATGTATCAGTTTAACAGAGAAGAGTATGACAAACGGATGGAATGGTACCGGGATGCCAGATTCGGTATGTTTATCCATTGGGGTCTGTATTCCATTCCCGCCCGCGGCGAATGGATCCGCAGCACGGAGGAAATGACCAAAGAAGAGTATCAGAAATATTTTGAGGAGTTCGACGCCAGAGATTTCAATCCGAAAGAATGGGCGCGCATGGCAAAGGAAGCCGGAATGAAATATATGGTTCTGACAGCCAAGCACCACGACGGATTCTGTCTGTTTGACAGCAAATATACGGAGTATAAGGCAACCAACACAAAGGCCGGACGGGATCTGGTGCGGGAATATGTGGATGCGGTCCGCGCGGAAGGGCTGAAGGTAGGCCTTTATTTCACTCTGCTTGACTGGTATCATGAAGATTATCCTCATTATCAGGACAGGAATCATCCCATGCGCAATCATCCGGAATGCGGAAATGAGAACCGGGATTTCAGCCGTTATGTGGATTACATGCATAAACAGGTGGAAGAAATCTGTACCAATTACGGACAGCTGGATCTCCTCTGGTTTGATTTTTCCTACGATGATATGAGGGGAGAAAAATGGGGAGCCACCAGGCTGATAAATATGGTTCGTTCCCTGCAGCCGCAGGTGATCATAGACAATCGTCTTGAAGTGAGCGGGGAAGGAAGAGGTTCGCTGGCAGAATGCAATCCCACTCCTTATCATGGCGACTTCGTGAGTCCCGAGCAGATTATCCCTCCGGAAGGCCTTGCGGACATAGAAGGAAATCCTCTGGCCTGGGAAGCCTGTGTGACAATGAACAATCATTGGGGCTACTGCGGAACGGATCAATACTACAAGCCCGCTCCCATGCTCATCAAGAAGCTGGTGGAATGTGTTTCCAAAGGCGGCAACATGCTCCTGAATGTGGGCCCTGATGCCTATGGGAACTTCCCTCCGCAGTCGGTGGAGATTCTGGCGGAAATCGGGTGTTGGATGAAAAAGAACAAGGAGAGTATTTACGGCTGTGGGATCGCGGATGTTCCCAAGCCCGATTACGGACGGGTTACAAGAAAAGGGAATACCTACTACTTCCATATGTATGAAAATACAATCGGCCCGGTTCCTCTTATAGGCCTCGACAAAACAAAGGTAAAGGGGATCCGTGCTCTGGCGGACGGATATGAGCTTCCGGTTTCCACAAGCTGGGTACACAGTGATTATCCGGATATTGTGTTCGCAGATCTGGGCCCGAACCCGGTTCTCCCTGACAGCACCGATTATGTGCTGAAAGTGGAAATGGAAGATTAAGTAAAAGTTCAGCCCCTCTCCGTTGGGCGCGGATTTCCTGCGCGGTTCGGGATTCCTTTCCCTCCGCTGCCGGCTCCGACCATGCAGAGGTCCTTATAGGGGACGCTCTCGCTCGGATAAACACGCAGCGGTACTAAGGCTGCAAAGTACGCAGCCTAAGAACCGGCGAGTTTATACGCCCCTTACAGGATCCTCTGCATGGACGGAACCGGCAGCGGAGGGGAAGGAACCCCAGGCCGGAAACGAAGGCCCGAAAGACGGAGAGGGGCTGAACCGTTACAAAGAATCATTCTGATTCTGAAAAAAGTCTTGCACAAACCTTATGGAAACGGTATATTTTATTTAGAAGAACCAAGTAGGAAGGAGGGAAGAAGATGCACGATTATGATGACGCGGTTGTAATGTGTTTTCTTAAGCACCAGGGTCAGCTCTTTCCTGAAGAAGATGTGGCTTCCAATTTGGAAGATGCAGAAGCTTTTCTGGAAGAGTGTATGGCAGTTGTGGTGGATTCCGCTGAAGAAGTCAGGGATTATTTTGAAGAAGCCGGCATTGATATGGAAGGTGCTGATTTGGACGAAATTCTTGAAGCGGATGAGGTATTTGACGTGGGTGACGGAAGATATCTGATTGTGGAAGGCTGAAGCTTCGACAGGCAGACAACAAGAGGAAAGAACATGGGCGGCAGGCCGGTACTGCCGCCTTTAAAACAGGTATGTAAAACGGGCGTTTCTATAGAAGAAGCCTGTTCTGTACCTGCCGCAGAACCTCACCCACCTGCTCCTTATCCAGGCTGTAATAAATCCGTTTCCCCTGCTGCCGTATCCGTATCAGCCCTTCCTGGAGAAGTTCGCTCATGTGGTAGGAGATGGTGGCTGTGGTCAGCCCGAACCTGTCCGCTATTTCTTTTCCATAATGCGGCGTATCCTTTATGTAAAGAAGGATTTCCATTTTTGTCCCGTCGGCCAGCAGCTCCAGCGCATGCTGCCCAAGATTCCGGTACCAGGATTCCAGTACCTTTTCCCGCATCAAAAAGCCTATTCGGATAACCAGCACATCTTCCTGCGGCTCTCCGTCGTCCATATTTAGGACCATGAAAGGCCCGTTCACCAGGTTCGGTACAATTTCCACCGCCCGGTACAGGCTTTCGTCCACATATACGCCCGTCATTCCGCAGAAATCCGACAGACTTTTTTTGGCAAAATAAGCCTGCCATTCCTGCTGCATCCGTAACGCCTGCCGCTGCATCCGCGTCCTGTACGGGAGCAGAAGCGGCAATGCCTCTTCCAGCAGCGCCCCCAGTTCATCAAGGCTTTCTTCATAGGATTCAAACGCCAGGATCAGCCTGCCCTGAAATTTTTCTTCCAGATCCAGTTTTTTCACACTGGCGGCAAACCTGCGTCGTTCCTCTTTTTTGAGGTTTAAAGTTTCACCGATCCGGTCAAAGACAGGGAAATCATCCAGCGGATACTGCCGGAACTCGTTCAGCGCCAGCGCCTTCATCTCTTCCACACTGTCTGTCTGTTCCCCTCCGAAGGTCCATATAAGGCACTTCGCCAGGCATTCCAGCCCCTCCTTCTGAAACGGCTCAAAATATTTCCGGATAGCCGGAGTTACCGGGATTTCCTTTGCCATTGCCAGGAATTCTTTCTGTAAAGCCAGTTCTTCCGTCAGATCCTGTTCAAATTTTCTGAGATTCCACAGATATTTGTTTTCTGAAAACTCTTCTTTATTTGCTGCGAGAAACAGAAGCTCCATTGCTTCCCGGATCATCCAGCATTCTTTTTTTATGATTAATTCCATTTTTCCTCATTTCTGCCCGCCTTTGAATCGTCGGGCAACAGCTCGTTCAATTTCCCGGAGACCTTCAGCATCGCCATAATCAGGAGAAACAGGATTCCCGATGCCGTCAGGAGAGCGGGCACCTTAACCAGCCTGGCCGCCGCCGATACGAGAAAGGAGGTGGCCGGTACCGCCGCCAGGCAAAGGGCATTTGCCAGCCCGGTTTCCCTGGACATATAATGAATCGGTATCGCTTTCATGATCATGACTGCCAGCGCTGTGTTTAAATAGCCGATGGACACCCCGAAAACCAGTGATGAAAAGCCCAGGACGGGGTAAAAAAATATATTCTGGGCAATAAGCGCACAGCCTGCCAGGACAAGATAAAAACCTCCATTCAGTATACCACATAAAAGCAGAGCTTTGTCAATTGCCACCCTTTTTGCAAGAAAAGGATAGAGAAACGCGCCAAGCAGCATCCCTCCCGACAGGGCGGCACCCATAAAGGATAAGGTCTCTCCGCCCTTTTGATAAATATCCTTTACCAGTGCGGACTGCAGTGCCTGCATCGGCGTAAGCATCGCATTCAGAAGGCCGCAGAGCAGAACAAGCAGCAGCAGTCTCCGTGAGTCTCTTAAAAAGGAGATTCCTTCCTTCAGCGTTTTTCCGTAGCTTTCAGCCTGCTGGCTCTGAAGCTCTTCCTGCAGCCCCAGCGGCAGGATCAAAAGTGCCGCTATCAGAAAACAGGACGCATCTACGAGCAATGCGCCATAAATCCCCAGCCAGGCGATCAGCACACCGGCCAGCCCGGTTCCCGCCAGCTCCATAATACGCCCGCCTCCCTGCAGCATGGAGGTCCCGTATTCATATTCCTCTTCCTTCAAAAGCCTGGGCAGTACCCCGTTGGTGGCCGGGCTGCGGAAGGCTTCCAGCGTGGAAACCGCAAAAGTGATGCACAGCAGCATATACGGCGCCAGCACCTTGCCCAGGTACAGAGCCAGAATCAGCATGACCAGCAGAAAACGCCCCAGATCCATCAGTATCAGGACTTTTTTCTTGTGCATGCGTTCTACCCACGCGCCGGCAAGCGGCTGAATCACTATAGAGGGTATGTAATTGATCCCCATTGCCAGCGCTGAAACTGCGGCAGAACCGCTGAGCAGATAGATAAGCCAGCTCATCGTGAGTACATCCACGGAATCCCCCAGCCTGTTCAGCAGAAAAGAACATAAAAATTTACCAAAAGAGGTATTTTTCCTAAAATCAGTGAAATTCATATCCTGTCTCCTTATATTTGAAGTATATCTAACATATGTTTGCATAAAGACTATCATACTATAAGATAAAAGTCAATTATATGTTAGATGGAAATCAAATATAAAGACGCCAATAGAAATTTTGCTTTATCTCCCTGTCATACGCCTCTGTTTTTCGATCTAAAAGCATTGACCTTCAGGGAACAGAGATGGTATACTGAACTCAGTTATGAGATCGTGAAATAAAGAGAAAACAGGATTGCAGCTATGCCGCTATAGATTACGACATTGCCCAGGCTTTTAGGCCGCCTTCCGGTCACAGGATGACCCTTAGGAGGATGTGAAAAGAAATCGCAGGCCTTGTTTTGAAAAAAAGGAGAGATTGTTTTTAGATGATTCAAGGGAAAAAACAGCAGATTGGATGGATTAACTGCGCCAAATTTTTCGCAATTCTGGCGGTTCTGGTTGATCATGTTAAGGGGATTCTGTATGAGGATGAAACAATCCAGTACATATTCTTCTATTCTGTAACCGTATTCATTTTCCTGGCGGGGATGACGGCTTATTATTCCCTGCAGAACAGGAAAGCTGAGGAGACGGGCGGAAAATGGGTGCTCAGGAGGCTGGGGAGGATTCTTGTCCCTTATCTGGCGGCGGTGGCTGTTTATCAGTTCGCCAGAACGGGATTTCAGCTGAATCTGGGGGCTTATGTGCTGTGGGCGCTGAATTTCAATCTGGAGGGCCAGTTCTATTATGTTCTGATCTATCTCCAGCTGATAGCCATTGCTCCGGTGCTTTATCTGTTTGTTATGAACTGCAGGAGAGGAAAGGCCAGTTTCCTGTTCCGTATTGTATTTCTGGTGCTGGCCTGGATGGCATCCAGCTTCCTGATGAGACACAGCTTTGCCCTGGAAACCTATGGCGGAGGGAAATATCTGCTGGGAGGCACCTATTTCTTCGTTTTTGCAGCCGGGATGCTGGCGGCTGATCTGCATATCTATTTCAGGGAAAAGAGGACGGCGGGAATCGCATCTGTTGGGGCGGGCCTGCTTTTGGCGGCGTCCATGGCCTTCCTTCTGCATGACCGCTTTGCATGGGACGAGTCCATGTTCGGATGGCTGCTGCGGGTGAATCCTCCCGGAATTACCCTGATGCTTTATTCCCTTGCCATCATTCTCTTCTTGTTTGCGGGCTGTTCCTTCCTGCTGCTGTGGAATAAAAAGGGGATAAACAGGATTCTGCAGTTTATTCAGTATATAGGGAGATATACGCTGTATATTTTCTTATACCATACTCTGATCCTTGATATGCTTCTGCCGGAGCTGACCTTCCTGGACAGCCTTCCGGGAGCCGTAAAAACCTTTTCGTATATGGCGGTAATGATCCTTCTTCCGATAGCGGGAAAAGAGCTGTACGACTTCCTGAAACGCAGGATGAGGGATAAAGCGGGAAAAGAGGAAAGAGCGCTGAAGGAGAATTTGGAATAACAGCAGACAAAAACAGGAAGCCGATCTCAAGGGGATGCGGCTTCCTGTTTTTGTCCTGTTTTATTGGTATTCCATAAACGCTTCTGCAGAAATGTCAGCACAGGATAAATTTTTCAATGGCCTGAATCAGGCCGTTATGGTCATTGTCCAGAGACGTGATAAAATCGGCGGCCTCTTTTACATCAGGATCCGCGTTTGCCATTGCCACGCCTGTGCCCGCAGCCAGAAGCATGGAAATATCGTTGGGTGCATCACCGGCGGCAATGCTGTTTTCTTCGGGAATGCCGAATATACGGCATACCTCAAGGATAGCATTCCCCTTTCCGGCTTCGTGGCTGTAAAATTCAAGATACTGGTCATTGGAAAACTGCGCGGTGATTTGCCCGGCGTATTTACGTTCCACCTTTCCCTTTAAGGCCTCCAGCCTGTCTTTGTCGGTGAGGTGGATGCAATGGACCTTGTACGGCGGACGGGGCAGTACGGAAAGGATGTCGGAAGCTGTGATAAGGGGCATATGGATTCGTTCCCGGTAATGGATAACTTCTTTATCTTCCTGCCGGCATACGATTTCGTGATCCGTATAGGTCTGTGAGTGGATCCCCATTTCATCGGCCATGGACATGATATCAGCAACGATGGGGAAGGGAACGGTTTTTTCCATAAGGGGGGAACGGGCGGAGCAGTCATAAATCAGGCTTCCGTTATTGGAAATAATCAGGGTTCCCGGATAGAACAGGCCTGCGGCCTCCATGACCTCCAGAATGCTGTCCAGGGGGCGGCCGGAGGTGAGCACCAGCTTATGGCCGGCCTCTGTCAGGCGGTTCAGGGTTTCCTTCATGGCAGGGGAAACCGTACTGTCACTTAACAGAAGCGTTCCATCCATGTCGGTAAATAATATTTTAGGCGTATGAGTTTCCTTATTCATCAAATAATTCCTTCCTTTTTAATCGCAGTGCCGCCAGGATATCAGCGGAAATCTGAAGTTTTCCATAGCCGGTGGCCATTTCCAGTCCGGGCTTGCTCTTCCCGTGAAAATCAGAACCGCCGCTGATCAGAAGATCGTTTTTTTCGGCCAGCCGTTTCATTTCCCTCTCTTCCCTGGGCGAATAGGTGGAATATACGGCCTCTATCCCCACAAGGCCCGCCTTCTTCAGCCGGGTGACCAGGGTCTGCAGGGCGTCTTTCCCCATATGGTAAAGGGTAGGGTGGGCGAGGATGGGAAGTCCTTTCGCGTCGAGAATGAGATGGACAGCCTGCTCCGGAGTAACTTTTTCTCTGGGGACAAAATAGCGGCAGCGATCTCCCACATACCTTTCGAAGGCTTCCGGGAGGCTTTTTATATAGCCATGTTCCAGAAGATATCTCGCATAATGCCCGCGGGTAATGACAGAACCGGGGAAGGCTTCTTTCAGCTTGTCAAAAGAAATATCGATTCCCGCTTCCTGAAGGTTCCTGCACATTTTTTCATTCCTGAGAATGCGGGAATCCACAAAAGCCTGGATCTGCTGGCGGAAGGACGGCATTTTATAATCAATGAACAATCCGAGAATATGGATATCCTTTCCCATATATTCGGTGGAAAATTCGATGCCGGGTATGATTTCAAGGGAATTGCCGGAATTATATTCTATTGCTTCATCAAGGCCGTCTATCGTGTCATGATCTGTGAGCGCGAAGGCGTCCAGCCCTTTTTCTCCGGCCAGATCAACCAGCTGTGACGGGGAAAGGCTGCCGTCGGATTTGGTGGAATGGACATGTAAATCTACTGTATGCATGCTGATAACCTCATATTCTGTCAAAAAAGGGAAAGCATTCCGTACAGGACGGCAGCTTTCCCATCATTGGATTAATTTTCGTCATCTTCCTTGTTGGCCGTATAAACCGTACGTTTTCTGGCCATGGCATCACTTGCCAGATATTCATCGTAAGTGGTGATTTTGTCAATCAGCGTTCCGTCCGAAAGGATTTCCATAATACGGTTGGCCGTAGTCTGCACAAACTGATGGTCGCGGCAGGCGAAAAGCGTCACGCCGGGATACTTGATAAGCCCGTTGTTAAGGGCGGTAATGGATTCCATATCCAGGTGGTTCGTGGGTTCGTCCAGAATCAGGCAGTTGGCGCCGGAAATCATCATTTTGGAAAGGAGGCAGCGCACCTTTTCACCACCGGAGAGGATTTTGACCTTCTTCACACCGTCTTCCCCTGCAAAAAGCATACGTCCCAGGAAACCGCGCACATAAGTGATGTCATCCACAGGAGAATATCCCATGAGCCAGTCGGCAATGGTATAATCATTGTCAAATTCCCTGGAGCTGTCCTTGGGGAAGTAAGCCTGGGAAGTGGTAACGCCCCATTTAAAGCTTCCTTCATCCGGCTCCAGTTCACCCATCAGTATCTGGAAGAGGGTGGTTTTAGCAAGCTCATTGCTTCCCACAAATGCTATTTTATCATTATGCCCCACAATAAAGGAAATATTGTTCAGCACCTTTTCTCCGTTAATGGTCTTGGAAAGCCCTTCCACAGTAAGCACTTCATTGCCGATCTCCCTGTCGGGACGGAAATCGATATAAGGATATTTTCTGCTGGAAGGCCTGATATCATCCAGTTCGATTTTTTCCAGGGCCTTTTTCCTGGAGGTAGCCTGCTTGGATTTGGAAGCGTTGGCGGAGAAGCGGGAAATGAAGTCCTGCAGCTCCTTGATCTTTTCTTCCTTCTTTTTATTGGCCTCCTTCATCTGCTTGATAAGCAGCTGGCTGGACTCATACCAGAAATCATAGTTGCCGGCGTAAAGCTGGATTTTGCCGTAGTCAATGTCCGCGATATGGGTGCAGACCTTGTTCAGGAAATAACGGTCATGGGAAACCACGATAACCGTATTGTCAAAGTTGATAAGGAATTCTTCCAGCCATGCGATGGCATCCAGATCCAAATGGTTGGTAGGCTCATCCAGAAGCAGGATATCAGGATTGCCGAAAAGCGCCTTGGCGAGGAGAACCTTAACCTTCTGGCTTCCGTTCAGATCCTTCATCAGGGAATAATGGAATTCCGTATCCACGCCCAGGCCGTTCAGAAGGCTGGCGGCATTGGATTCCGCTTCCCAGCCGTCCATTTCGGCGAATTCCCCTTCCAGCTCGCTGGCGCGTATTCCGTCTTCGTCGCTGAAATCTTCCTTGGCGTAGATGGCATCTTTTTCCTTCATGATTTCATAAAGGCGGGCATTGCCCATGATTACGGTATCCAGTACGGTGAAATCATCATATTTGAAATGATCCTGTTCCAATACGGAAAGACGCTGTCCGGGAGTGATTATGACATCACCGTTGGTAGGCTCCAGTGCACCGGAAAGGATTTTCAGGAAGGTGGACTTGCCGGCGCCGTTGGCACCGATAAGGCCGTAACAGTTGCCTTCCGTAAATTTAATATTAACATCTTCAAAAAGCGCCTTTTTCCCGAGACGCAGGGTTACATTGCTTGCACTAATCATGTTTGATAGCTCCTCCATAAAACGCGGCGGTCATAACTGAAATGAACCGACAATTTCTTCTTATTTATTCCTGCGGGCAGCGAGCCGGACGGACGCGCCCACCAGGCGGCTGCCGCGAGGGTAATTATGTCATGTATCTTGCCGCCTTTACCTATTTTACAGAAAAACAGGGAATTTGCAAGCCATTCTTGAAAAATTCTATGTAAAAGGTGGCAGTACAGCCATATCCTGTGCCCCATGCCTTCCGCCGGCCGGGGTGTCCTTTTGCTGCAGCTTTCCGTCCCGCCGGTTCTATGTACCCTGCGCAGGCACGTTTCCACTCTGCCAAAAACGCAGCGGTACTAAGATTGCACAGGACGCAATCTAAGGACCGG
>ERZ772882.322-NODE-322-length-66724-cov-9.373052_pt1 | contig 66724 bp, 62 predicted proteins | sample MGYA00580576_ERZ772882 | MGnify/ENA primary metagenome ERZ772882 (study PRJEB29015, sample SAMEA2737658) | human gut metagenome | biome: human gut; feature: human-associated habitat; material: faeces | place: China | collected 2012 ... | reverse complement strand
TATAACATTTTTTGACACCACCCGCATAGCAGGTGGTTTTGTTGTTTTCGCTCGATTCCCTCGCTCAAACTGGCTAAAGCCAAAAGCATAAATAAAAAGGCTATTGCTAGCCTTTTAGAGTTGATCATATCATACATGATATAGAAATAAAGATTCTTGTTTATTTCTTGCGATTATTAAACAATGCCCAATATCACCTCTAAAAGAATGACACTAATCACAATAAAAGCTGCAAAGGCTGGCCTTTTATATAATGGGACATTTGAATAATCCATCGCATTGGATAATTTTGACATGTCATACTTTCCTAAATACATATAAATAGGATCTCTAAAATTCTTAATATATTTTAATTTACGAGATAAAAAGATGTCTTCTAATCTTCTACAGAACAATTCATCCTCTAAATACGGCATGATTTTTGGGTCTGTAAAAACTTGTACGATCTCTTTAGGCCCAATCTTTTTAGGCAAATTTTTTTCAATCGAATTTAATATATCCTGGTAAACAACTATATCCTTTTCATTCTTCACAAACAATGTTTCTACTTTAGGAATGGGTGGAGGAATGATTGTATCCTCTTTAGTCGTAATGGATTGTGTTTGAATATCTTGTTTATTTTGTTCAAATGAAACAGACTCTATTTCTTGATCTGGATGTAGACACTGTTGATAAGCAGCCTGAATTTGTTTGAATTCTTCCGGATTCTCTTCAGGATGATACTGTTTTAAAAGTCTCGCATAAGCTTTTTTTATTTCTTTTTTATCCTTTGTAGGCTCAATCCCTAATATTTCCCACGCATTCATGCCAAATATTCTCCTTCTTCATCCTCTTCTTGATTAAAGATATCCAATTGATCTACATCTTGGCAGGCTTCAATCTGATCTAAGATTGAAGACACTTGATTTATAAGACGTTTTCTTTTTTGGATATTGTTGATCAAAGTTTGCATATCTTTCGTAAAGTCTGCATGAAGACGCATTAAATAATCTTGTGTTTCCTCATCCACTTCTTGATAGATTCTTTCAATACGAGCAAGCAGAACATCCACTTCATTATTTTGATATAAAGCTAAAGACACTTCTTTGATGGAATCCAAACGAATAGATGCATCTACTTTTTCTAACACATCCCCTTTTGATACTCTAAAAATATAATGTTCCTTGGTAGAATGTACAATGGCTTCTACATACAACATGGAATTAATGTCATACGAATAGATCAAATCAAAAGATTCATAATCATGCATATTTCTAGGAACATGAATAAAAGCTTGACCTAAAAATAAGTTTTCTTTTGCATACATAGCCTGTCCTTGAAACACACTAATATTGACTTTAGTTTGCCCTTTATGCACTGTACGCAAAGTCATCTTTTTACTTGTTGGTAAAACTGAATTCTTAGGAATAAGCACGGTTGATAATTCTAAGTCTGGATTTTGTTCATTATACGTAGAAGTACTTAGTGAGAAAGGACAAATATCCGTCACAACTACATCTTTAATATTTTCATCCCTTTGTTTAATGCCAATATATTTTCCAAGTCCAAATGCAACTAAAGAATCCATATTTTCTTCTTTTAATACAGGAATATTTAAAGCGTCTGATAAATAATGTTGAAGTACCGGCATTTTGCTTGAGCCTCCTACAAGAATCAAACTATCAAGCTCACTAGCTGAAAAACCACTGTCTTTTACGGCTTTACCAATCACGTTCTTGCAAGATTCTAGTAAAGAATGTGTAGTATTAAATAATACATTTTCGTCAAATATACAATTATAATTCTTATTTAAATGAACTAAAGATACTTCAACCACACGTTGTGCACTCAACCTGATTTTAGCTTGTTCGCAAGCACGTATAATACTTTGTTGGAATGATAAATCCAAAACATTAAAGTTTAACCCATTTTTTAAACAAAAGTATTCGGCCATAGCTCGATCAAAATCTGTACCACCCAAATGATTGTTTCCACTAATCGCATTGATACTAATCACATTTTCAAAACAGTCAACAACGGATACATCTAATGTTCCTCCACCAAAATCAAAAACAACGAAGGTTTCATATTCATCGTCCATATGACATGCGATGGCCGCAGCACTTGGCTCGTTGATCAACCTTTCTACTTTTACATTTAATAATTCTCCAATACGTTTCGTATCTTGTCTTTGACGTGCATTAAAATAAGCCGGAACACTGATCACAACTTCATCGATAGATTCATGTAAATAATTTTGCGCATCTTCAATCAATTGTTTCACGACAAAAGAAGAAAGTGTAGCTGAATCATACTCTTTCTTATCTAATGTATAAGTAACATCTGAACCCATATTTCGCTTAAACAAAGATGCACTACATTCTGGATGCGTAATTAATCTTTCCTTGGCCAATTTTCCAACAACAATCTTACCATCCAAGATACTGACAGCACTTGGAGTTACATATTCACCATACGCATTAGGAATCAATACGGGTTTTCCTTCTTTATAGACAACCGCTAAACTGTTGGTTGTTCCTAAATCTACGCCTAATATTGTCATATTCTCTCCTAACAAAAGTTTAAAATAGCTAAAATGATACTAAATACTAATGAAATACTTCCATATACAATCAAGCCATATTTTAATATGGATGATAATACATGTTTATAGCCCTCTGCATATTTAGTGAAGACAGATTTCTTGCGTAGTACAAAATATAGAATGAAACATACAATGCCAACAATTCCATTGTAGATGATCAAAAGTGGAATCAACATTGAAAGAAAGAAGACGCATAAGATCCATCCTACGCAAAACATCATCAATAGTAATACACACAATCCGCCCATAAAATCACCTTCTTTAAATCAACTATAGCACACTAAAAGCGGTATTTCTACCGCCTAAAAGTCTTTATGGAATTTACCTCCATAATGATTATCTTTATAGTTTGTGACATAAAGATAAATGACTAAAAGTGCAATCAAAACAAGACCAACAATAAACAAGGAATGGGCTGCCATCTTTCCATATAAGAACATGCATCCACATCCAATAAGTAATAACACATCGACAATAATGACAACAGGATCTAATTTCTTCATTTTTTTACACTTCCCTTCACTTTCTTGTTATAATTATTTGGCATGAAAAATAAAACAATGATCGGACATATTTTAGCCTTTGTGTGCATTATGATTTGGGGTTCTACCTTTGTATCGAGTAAGATTCTTTTAGATAGTTTCACACCCATTGAACTGTTATTTATACGCTTTTTGATTGGCTTTTTAGCCTTATGCATCTTAAGTCCTAAAATATTAAAATTAGAAAATAGAAAAGACGAAATTTGGTACATCCTTAGCGGATTAACCGGTGTTTTCCTCTATTACTTTTTAGAAAGTACAGCTCTAGTCTACGCTTATGCCACAAATGTAGGTGTCATTATATCTATAGCTCCATTTTTTACTTCGATACTCGCTTATTTATGTTTTAAAGATGAACCCTTTAAGATCAACTTTGCGATTGGATTTATTGTAGCCTTTATTGGAATCTTCTTCATTAGCTTCAATGGCCAACAAATGCACCTATCTCCAAAAGGAGATATTCTTACCATTTTGGCAGCCATCATGTGGGCTATTTATAGTGTTGTATTAAAGAAAGTCAATGAATTAGGACATACTTCCATTCAAAATACGAAACGAATCTTTGCGTGGGGACTTTTCTTTATGACAATCAGCCTTCCAATATTAGGATTTGATGTATCCATGGATGAGATTCTAATCCCACTCAATCTATTAAATCTACTTTTCTTAGGTGTAGTAGCTTGTGCAGGATGTTTTGTGATTTGGAACTATTCTTGTTCCATATTAGGAAGTGTTAGAACCAATCAATATGTATATTTAAACCCCATTGCCACAATTATCTTTTCAGTAATTATCCTACATGAAAAGATTACGCCATGTATTGTTCTTGGAACCATACTTACTTTATCCGGATTAATTATATCTGAATACAAGAAGAAAGAATCTTAACCGATTCTTTTTTTTATTTCCCTTAAAATCGATTCAGCTTCTTTTTCATCACCTCTTTTATCATTTCTGCAACCTTGCGATCTTTAATATATTGATTCGTATTGACCATCGTCTTTTCTTTAGAAACATATATGGCCAAAATAGTTTCATCTTTTATACAACCTTTACTCCAACAAATAGATATGGATCTTGTAGAATCCCAGATGGTAATGGTCCTGAAGGAAGTATAGCCGTAAATGGAATACCCTTTTCTTTATACTTAGCCTTTTCATTTAAGACAGAAACACGAACTACATCACTATAAGAATATGTATCGGGTGGAATGGTAAATTTTTTATTCAAAACTTCAAACCTTATGTATTCATCGATATTCATGGTTGAACCTCCACATTATTAAGCAGCCAATAATTAGGCTAATGCCACTCACAATTAGACTTGTATTTTTAGATAAGTAATAATAAGCCAAGCGATTACACAGCCAAATTAAAACTGTGATTACACAATTTCCAAATACCCTTTTATCCATACCCTATCTCCTTATCTTCATATTAATCATTTAGCCATTTAGAATCAAATGTATTGTCCAAATAGGTCATAATAAAGGAAAAAAAAGTAAGGTCTTGCCTTACTCAAATCTTTGGTTGATATCGCATATCCGATACATTATATACAGTGATAAATGCTTTTGGATCCAGTGTATTGATGAATTTCATCAACTTTTGATATTCCGCTTTATCTACGATTGTGATGATTTCATTACGCTTTTCCATATTGTATGCACCATAAGCTTCATACACGGTTGCTCCACTATGTAGTTCATGAATGATATATTCGCGAAGTTCTTTTTCTTTTGGAGTGATGATACAAACTCTTCGTTTAATATTATGATCAAAGATAAAGTGATCCAGAACAATTCCATTAAAATAAGTGCCCAAAATACTTAATACAACTGTTTTCTTATCATAAACAAGAGCTGCGGATAAGGCCACACACATACCCGATAAAGACATCGCTTTTCCTAGTTCCATATGCAGATATTTATTCATGATCTTTGCGACAATATCAAGACCACCTGATGAAGCATTTCGATTAAATAAAATACTCAGTCCCACGCTCACTACAAGAATGTAGCACAATACATCGAGTTCTTGACTGTTTGTGAAAGATACAAAATTCGGAAACAGAATCTCAAATAATGCAAGAAAAACAGGAAGCATGATGCTTGTATAGACTGTTTTTACACCAAATTCTTTGCCACAAGTTAGAAAGCCAATAATCAATAAAACGACATTTAAAATCATGGTGATGACTGATAATGGTAGAGGTATAAAATTAGATAGTATAATACCCAACCCAGAAATACTACTTACTGAAGTATGACTGGGCACAAGAAAAAAATAGACGGCTGCCCCAATAATTCCAACCGCAACAGTTAAGATTAAAGTTTCCTTTATGATATTTGTATAATTATATTGTTTATTCATCGTAATTGTCTCCTAGTAATTCATTGTGTCTTTATTTTATCAAATAAACCTATCTTAATACACACTAAAAATGGAACTCCTAGTTAAAAGTTCCATTTCTGTTTATATATTTGAATTAATAATTCCTTTAATGTCACGGCCGCCATAGAATATTCGAGTTATTATAACTATCTTTGTCTTGTCATCAACAAGATAATATGCAATATAATTATCTATAGGCAGCTGAAGCATATTCATTGATTGCCAAGGCTCCCATTCAACTAGCTCATGACAAGCTGGCATAAAATCTAATGAACGGATTTTTTCTCGAATACGCTTTATTTGAGCGGCAGCAGTTTTAGGAACAAGAAGTTCATACGCAATATAAGAATAAATTTCACGTAAATCGGAAAGTGCCTCTCCAGAATAGCTGACTTTATAGTTATTCATCATATTCCAAATTCTTTTGCGAGTATTGTATCTACTTCATCTGCAGAATACACATTTCCGGTATTGATGGAATCAACTCCCTTTTGAAGCTCTTTGTCTAACTGTTTTTTTGTCATTGCACCAACAGCTAATGGTTCAGAAGAAGAAAGCTTCAAATCAAATGGGATACCTCTTTTCAGTACGATTTGGCTATAAAGCATCTGAATTGCACTGGATGGAGAAATGCCAAGCTGAGAAAGAATGCTCTCGGCATTATCTTTAAGTTTGGTATCTATTCTAGCATAAACAGCAGTTGTATTTGCCATAGTATCACTCCTTTTCTTTATTATACACATTAATTGCTTGCGTTCGCAAGCGATTAATATTGTTATTGTAATATATGGTATAAATTTTCACAAACATGTCTTATTATATTAGTTAATTCAGCTAAAAAATGTCAAAAAAAGAAATCCTGAAACCATGTTGAAATACATGATTATCGGATTCCTTTTTCTGTAGTTGAAATCAGCACTCTATTGCCACTTTAATTACACCATCTCTTTTATTTTCAAATAAATCATACCCTTGGGCAATTTTACTAAGAGGATATGTATGTGTGATCAAAGGCTCTGTATTGATCTTACCTTGTGCAATTAATTGTAAAGTCTTTTCACAATCACAACCATCAACACCGCCGGTTTTGAAAGTTAGGTTTTTTCCATACATGTCTGGAAGTGGCAAGATTTGTGGTTCATCATATAAAGCTACGATTGTCACAATCGCATTCGGCCTTGCACATTGCCATGCAAGCTGAAAAGTAGAGGGTACACCCGCAACTTCAAGAACAACATCCGCTCCACCATGATCACTATTTTCTAGTACAAAGTCTTTGCACTCTTCTGGAGTTACTGTTAAAACTTCTGGATAATGCTCATGGATAAATTCAATGCGATTTTCATCTTTTTCACACATGATTATTCTTTTTGGCTTTTGAAGCATCACACACAATAAAGTACAAATACCTGTAGGACCTGCACCAATAATCAACACAGTATCGTCTTCTTTGATTTCAGAAATACGAGTTGCCCAATATCCTGTAGCTAGTACATCCCCAACAAATAAAGCCTGTCGATCACTAACGTTTTCAGGAATCTTATTCAATCCCTGATCTGCAAAAGGAACACGCACATATTCTGCTTGTCCACCATCAATACGACATCCAAGAGCCCATCCACCATTATCATCCGTACAGTTATTTACATAGCCGTTTTGGCAGAAAAAACATTCTCCACAAAAAGTTTCTACATTCACCGTTACACGATCGCCAGGCTTTACATGAGTCACTTTACTTCCAACTTGTTCTACAATACCAACCATTTCATGACCAACAGTAATACCAGGCACGGCACGAGGAACACTTCCATGTTTAATATGCAGATCACTTGAACAAATGCTCGCAAGTGTTACTTTTACAATCGCATCCCTTTCATGAAGAAGCATCGGTTTTGGTTTTTCCATCAACTCAAATTTTCCTTTTTCTAAATAAGTATATGTCAACATACAATTTTTACTCCTTTTCTATTCTTATTGTTAAACGATTTACCAAGTTTCAACAAGATGTAATCCAGTTTTTATAGCCTGTTGCACTTTCTTTTCTACTTCATCATCCGAAACATAGTCCATGTTCTGTGCAGATATCACATCCATAGGACCAATACCCAAAGCCAACTTAGCGTCTTTAAATAAGGTGTAGCCAGTTCGAATGGATCATAGGTAGAAATATCTATACCGCATGTAGTGATATACAACAGTTTTTCTGCCTTACAATTCCCATAACAAGTTTTTTCATCACTTTTAAAAGTTACATTAAATACGGAACAGAATTCTAGAAAATTCTTAAGTGCAGCCGGATAGGACATATCCCAAAACGGAGCAGCTATTACGATTTGATCTGCATCACGAATCTTCTTTGCCCATGATAATGATTGTGGATCATAGTTTCCATGCATTCTTTGTTGAATACGATCTTCCTTTACAATTTCAAGAGGAAGTTCATTTAAAACAAACTTCGTAATAGTATATCTTTCAGATAGCTAAGAAATAATTGGCTTGGCAATTCTGCGGGTGCTAGAATCTTTACGCATACATGCATCTATATATACTAATGATTTCATATATTTCCTCATTTCTTTTCATAAGCATATGTTTTATATATAAATAGTGTAACACATTACATTCTATCTTAAGTATATTGATGAAAAAAGTGAACTTTTTTCATTTTTTGTTCACTTTATCCGTTAAGGGGATCCTATATTAATCAACAATCGTTTTGTAATAATTACCAAAATCTGCCAATGCATCAATAATAGGCATCATTTCTTTTCCAAGGTCTGTAAGTCCATAATAAACTTTTGGTGGATTCTCATGATAATCATTTCTATACACAAGACCATCATCTATCATTTGTCTCAGACTATCAGTTAGTACTTTTTGAGAAATTCCTTCTAAATCTCTCTGAAGTTCATTGAATCTCCATGGACGCATTCTTAAGTTTCTTATTATCAATAACTTCCATTTACCACCTATCAAGGATACTGATGTTGCTACAGGACATGCTGGAAGCTCTTCTTTTGTCTTCATGTGCAGTCACCTCATTTCATATACATTATGGCACATTCATTTTATTGTGCACAGTAACAAAAAGGTGCGTACTATTTTTTGAGTGCGTAAATGATTATACTATAATCAAGCAACAAGGTTGCGAATAGTAATGGAGGTAATTAAAATGTCAAACTACACAAAAACCAATGTTGGTAATGAAGGTCGTGCAGAACTTCATGAAACACTTTCTTTAACGGGAGCTGAAGTAAGTATTAATTCTCTACCTGCTGGTGCAAGCGTTCCTTTTGTTCATTCTCATAAAAATAATGAAGAAATCTATGGAGTTATTGCCGGAAAAGGAACGGCTATCATTGATAGGGATACTATCGAAATTACTGCTGGTGACTGGTTAAAAATCAGCCCTACAGCAAAACGTCAATTCTTTGCTGCAAGTGATTCAAGTATCACTTATATTTGCATTCAGGTGAAAGAAAACTCACTTGATGGATTCACAGCTGATGATGCGATCATTTATTAAAAATATTGCATAACTGCACGAAACCCTCCAAGCTTTAATGGCCCGGAGGGTATTTATGATTCAATGCTGCTTTTCAAAATTTAGCAATTCTTGTCATTTACAAAGATTAAGAAGTACAAATTGGCAGCTATCTCTTCTTTAACCATTCTTCCTTCGTCAATGCATTGACATGGCAGGTCCGTTTCTCATGCATCAAAGGGACATCAATGTCTTCACTCGTCCACTGATACTTAAAACCGACCTTTTCTTGAACACGCTTCGATTTGATGTTGCCTTCATAATATCCGCACCAAACTTTGCTCATACCGATATCTTCGAAGGCGTGACGAAGAAGCTCATGTGCGGCTTCCGGCATCAGCCCTTGCCCCCAGAAAGGTTTTCCAATCCAGTAACCAAGTTCGCATTCATCGTCTTTTTCGGTTATATCGGTATGACCATTTAGTTTCAGTTCAATAGCGCCAATAACCTTTCCATCTTCTTTTAGGCAGATTGCATACGCCTCTTTGCCATTTAAGACATTTTTAATTACATCTTTGCTTTCATCTAAACTCTGATGTGGCGGCCATCCAGCAATCGGTCCCACATCTGGATTACTTGCATATTTATACAAATCCTCTGCATCACTTTCTTCCCAGCGGCGCAGAATTAATCTTTCTGTTTCAAGTATCATACTTCGTCCTTCGTTCTCCTTTTTCTTTCAGCTGCTTCATGAACTACCACACCTGATATGGTTGGGATCACTGTGATGGACTCTTCTCAATTGAAATTTGTATTACCACAGTGATTTTGATTTATGCAATACAACATGTACACACATTACATCTAATTCATCCCATGACTAAAGTCACGAGCGTTCTGACTTCAACAGTAAATCACAGATTGTAATCTTTACGAATATCTGCAAAAGCTGCATTCGCTTCTCTTGTTCTTCCCGCTTTGATATCCGCATATCCTTTCTCAAGTTCTGCACTCAGTTCTGTTTCTGATAAAGAGGACATATCTACAGGACGAGATGATGGAATTTTCACATCAAACGGAAGACCTCTCTGAAGAATAATCTGTTTATAAAACACATTGATAGCATCGGAAGCAGGGATGCCCAGTGCTGATAAAATGCTTTCTGCCTGTTCTTTCACTTCCGGCTCAATGCGAGCATAGAGATTCGCTGATTTTGTTGCCATATAAAGCACCGCCTTTCAGATACTTTCTTAATCTTGTTATACCTATATGTGAGTACAGCAGCAATACATTTCCAAAATTTACAATTTATTCATCAAAACTTATCAAAGTCCTCCTGCATTGCAATGCTGAAAATTCTGAAAAGCCCTTATTTCAAGCCTTTTTCACACTTTTACTTGTGTACTTTAGTCAACAGAACCACGCTCTTAACATGGCTAGTAACAGGAAATATTTCTATATACATCCCTTACTTATATGTTTTAATAAATGTATGCTTACCATGATTGGATTCATAAACACGAATCTCACAATTGTTTGGCTTTGGTCTCCACTTAATACCATTTTTACGATTTTCTAGATAGCCACATAAAGAACGAATGATACCACCATGACATACGATCAATACATTCTCATAATTCTTCTTTTCCAATTCCTTTAAAAAGGATTGACTTCGTTTGACCATACTTTTGACAGATTCAACCGACTTAGGATTTGGCAATAGTTCAGGAAATGCCCAATAGGAAGTCATTTTTAATCCTAATTTAAAGTAGTTACGAAGCTCGTAATCCCCAAAATCCACTTCGATAATACGAGAATCAATCTTTACATCCTTTTGATCTACATTGCCAATAATCGACGCAGTCTGAATCGCTCTTTGTAAAGGACTTGCATATACCGCATCAAAATGAATATCTCCAATCTTTTTTCTGGCCTCTTTCGCTTGTTGAATTCCTGTCTCATTTAAAGGTTCATCTGTAAGTCCCTGCATTAATTTTTGTTTATTTAAAGCTGTCTGGCCATGTCTAGTAATCCAAATCTTCATTCAATTACTCCCTCAATCAAAGTCTCTACGAGCATATAAGACTTTCCCAATAATCTTTACCGGAAGTTCTTCCACTTCTTCAGGCGTAAAAACTTTTGTGTCAATCTTAGGATTTGCGGCTTCTAAAATCATTAAACCCTTTTTATATAAAACACGCTTTAATGTTGCTTCCTCACCCACAAGTACAATCGCAATACTTCCAGATTCCACTTCATTTGTCTGTTTCACAAAGACAAGATCCCCCTCATAGATATGAGCGTTGACCATAGAATCACCTCGCACACGCAAAAAGTAATCGCCTTTTTTACCATCATGTCGATTTAACTCAATATACCCCTCAATATCTTCCATTGGAAAACCATCATATCCAGCTTTTACACTACCAACAATGGGTTTGATTCTTTCTTCTTCATCCAAAATACTTTTAACATCACAATCCAGCATATCGGATAGTTTCTTTAATGTATTAGCCTTTAAATGTGTGCTTTCACCCTTTAACCAACGAAAATATGTAGCACGACCAATTCCTATTCTTTTAGCCGCCTCATCATGTTTAATGTTATTTTCGATTTCATATTGTAGTAATAATTGTCTTAACTGCATAGTTACACCACCTTTATCTATATAGTATCAAAAAATAAATAAAATGCCAGTCAAAATTTATTAATATTTTAAGAAAGTCTCAAATCTATCTTGAATTTTTATTTATTTTAACTATGATTTCATACGAACGATATGGGGTGTGGAGGTATTTATGCAAAAAACATATTTATGTATTGATTTAAAATCCTTTTATGCATCCGTTGAATGTGTTGAACTCGGCCTTGATCCATTCAAAGTCAATCTTGTAGTGGCTGATCCTACACGAGGTGGTGGTGCGATTACTCTAGCTGCAACACCAGCCATTAAGAAATTAGGCGTATCGAGTCGTGGTCGTATTTTTGAAATTGATCCAAAAATCGAATATATGATTGCTCCACCTAGAATGCACTTGTATATGGAATATAGCTGCAAAGTTTATAAAGTCTTCTTGGAATTTATTGCCAAAGAAGATATTCATGTCTATTCCATTGACGAATCCTTTTTGGATGTCACAAGCTATTTAAATCTCTATCAAGTCAACGCTAAAGAATTGGCAAAAAAAATGTTAGACCGTATCTATGAAAAAACCGGTCTTACAGCTACCGTAGGGATTGGAACCAATTTGTATCTAGCTAAGATTGCGATGGATATATCCGCCAAACACAATGCCGATCGCATGGCCTATTTAAATGAAGACTTATATCGCCAAACATTATGGCATCATGTTCCATTAACAGATTTTTGGATGCTTGGAAATGGAACGGAAAGAAGATTACACAAATTAGGTATCTATGACATGTACGACTTGTGTCAATTTCCTATTGAAATATTATATAAAGAATTTGGTGTGAATGCCGAATATATCATTGACCATGCTTGGGGCAAAGAGCCTACAACCATTCAAGACATTAAAAATTATAAATCGAAACAACATTCTATATCCAATTCCCAAATTCTTTTTGAGGATTATTCCTACCAAAATGCCTTTGTGGTTATGAAAGAAATGGTGGATCAAAATGTATTGACATTAACCGAGAAACATTTAGTGACTAAACAAATTTCTCTTATGATTGGCTACTCCAAAGATTGTATCAAACCAAGCTGCGGATCCTGCAAGATTACCAACTGTACAAACTCCTATTCCATCTTATTAGAAGAATTCAAACAACTCTATATTCGCATTGTGAATCCAAACTATCCCATTCGAAAGATTGCGATTGGTTTTCAAGATGTGAAAGATGAATATTATTATGAGAATTATGATTTATTTACAGACGTAGAAAAAGTAGAACGAGAAAAAAAGCTACAGGAAACATTAGTTCAAATCAAGCATCGCTATGGTAAGAATGCCATCTTAAAAGGGATGAATGCCTTAGACTTTGCGACCGCTAAAAAACGTAATACATTGATTGGTGGCCACAACGCATATTAGAGGAGTTTTCACTCCTCTAATTGTATGTAGCTAATTTGTTTCAGGTTGATCTTTGTTTTTACGATTTGAAGTATTTGCGTATCCAGATTGATTTTAGAAACTACGCCTGTGATTCTTTTATAATGGATACGATCATAATACTCAATCGTGACCATCATACCTTTTTGAATCTGGTGGACTCTTTCGTCTAAGATTTCATAATCATCCTGCGATAAAATTCTTGGACTGACAATTTCTACTTCACATTCTTGAATCATTTCTTTAAAGCCTTTTAAAGAATCAAAGCTCTGAAAGATCTGAGCCCGATTTTCTTTTTTCTTGTGTATTAAATCCATGCGTATCACATCCTTATAAGGATATCATACGTATTTATTATATAAATTCAAGATAGATTTGAGACTTTCTCTAGAAATTATCTAAAATGTATTTTTGTGTGTTCAAACACTTTCTTAAACGTACTTGCGTATTATCTTCATTTGTATCCGCTTGTTTAAAATGATTTGAACTTGCCAATCGAGAATAGTAGGCATCAAGATAATCTTGTAGTTCCATATACTTATCTGTATCTAGATTCAATTCAAAACCTTCGTGAGTTGCCTTGAAATCATTCATCTTATCCAATTCAGCTAGTAAGCCATCAATGATTTCTAAAGTTAATTCATCTTTTTTAGCTGCCTTTAAATATTGATTTAAACGCTTTTTAAAGACCATTGTATTAAATGTACCATCCTCTTTCATCTTCTCTATTTTCTTTTTAAAGAAGTAAGATCCTACAGCTAAAGAAGCCGTTGTCGTTAATAACGCTATAAATTTGATTTTTTGTTTTTTTGTCATAATTAAAACCTCGATTCATCTATTTACATTTTACTTTAAAATGAAAAAACATTCCACTAAGGAATGTTAGAATCGAAGCATCTGCATGAAGGTCGTGACCATCATCGAAAAAACGATGAACGCCACAACTAATATAATAATGAAACTGCGTAATCTTTTTCTCACATGAGCCTCCTATAGAAAGTTGAATTTCTTTTTATCTCTTTATCAACTCGATTTGCATCGATCTCTTCTGTAAGTGTTGGTTTATCACCAAATAGATTGGTCCCTAAACCAAGCTTATCGCCTTTAATCTTGTATCCTAAAGCTGCTAATATTGTAGGATAAAAATCCATGGTCGTAAAGTCACGATTTTTTTCTTTTTTAGGTTCCACTCTAGAATGAATAAACGCATTCCACACTCGACGATCATAATTTGAGGAATATGTATCATGAATATATTCAGCTGCCATACTTGTATGATCACCCTGAATGACTATAACAGTATCTTTATAGAAATCTTGTTTCTTTAACCATTCCATAAAATCTTTTAGATTTTCATCTGTATGATAAATCGAATTCGATAAGGATTCTTTGAATACATTCTTACAATTTTTTGATTGATACCCATAGGGATGATGTGTATCTACCGTCAACATTTCAAAGTCGAATGGTTTGGATGATTTTGATAAACTTAAGATTTTCTCTTTCGCAAATTCAAATAATTTATCATCCTCAAACCCCCAGAATTCATGATAATCCTTATCTAGAACCCCTTCTTCCTTTAAAGAAACTGTATCTTGAATATCATAATGACCATGTTGATCAAAATAGCTTCTTCTTCCACCAAATGTCGCATCCGAGCCAATCATAAAGACACGATGATATCCATCATTTTCTAGAATATCTCCAAGGGTATTTACATTAGGCATAAATGGAACTTTGTCCTTACAAAATTTATGTTTTAAACTAAAAATTAAAGGAAGACCCGACGTACTCGCAACAATACCTCCCGTTGTCCAACCCGTTCCAGTTAAGACTCTAGCTCCACCAATTTTCTCATTTTGTGAAAAAGAAACGGAGTTTTTTGTAAGCTGAGTCAGATAAGGCAATAAATTTTCATCTGCATTGCCTCCATCTTCTTTTGTGGCATATGTTGTTTCCATCGATTCTAGATAGATATGAATAAAATTCATCTTCTTTTCAGGTGAAATAACTTCAGATTCAACGTAGTATTTATCAAAGAAATCCGTCTTCTTAAATTGGTTAAAAACATATGAAAAGAAATGAATTTGACAAAGACCATATATACAACAAAGTAAAAGAATAAGTTTGGCTATATTTATAGGAATCCAACTAAAAATGAGGCCAAAAATAAAACCAGGAAGTAAACATTTTTTCATCCATCCAAAAATAAATTGCGTATTGGTACCTTCCAAAGGAACTTTAATGTGGTATATAATTTGTTCAAAACTTGATAAACCAAAATAAGAATAGGCCCACTTACTTGAAATAGCTAATGTAAAGCCTAATATCACAATAAATAAGCTCATGATCCATCCTTTCTAAAGACAAAAATAGGTCATATGACCTATTTGTTGCACTTATTCTTTAAAGTCTGACTTGGACGAAACTTTGGAAGTTTTGTAGCCGGAATCATCATTCTTTCTTTTGTGACAGGATTGATTCCCATTCTTGATTTACGATCAAAAATTTCAAACTTACCAAAAGCTGTGATATCTACATGACCATCACTTGCCAAGGCATCACTCATTTCATTAAAAATTAAGTCTACCGCAAACGCTGCGTCTTTTTTAGACAAATTTAAATTGATTGATAAAGCCTGTGTTAAAGACTCTTTATTTACATACTTTCCCATATTAAAATTCCTTCTTTAAATCTCTAATCATTAAATCTTGTGCACAATCATTTGGAAGTTTTCCATTGAATAAAATCTGGTAAACTTCTTCACAAATTGGCATATCAATACCATTTTCTTTCGCAACACGATGAACGATTTTTGCGGTACGAACACCTTCTACCGTTTTTGTGTTGTTCTTAAAGAAGTTTTCAACCGAATTCTCTTTTCCAATTTGGTAACCCGCTTCAAAGTTACGAGAATGTACACTCGTACAAGTTACAATCAAGTCTCCAATTCCAGTTAGACCCATGAATGTTTTTTGTTGCCCACCAAAATGAACACCATAACGAATCATTTCCTGTAAACCACGCGTAATCAAAGCTGCACGCGTATTATCTTGATAGCCTAAACCAGATAAGATACCGGATGCGATAGCCATAACGTTTTTAATGGCTACACCAAGTTCAGAACCAATCTCATCATTTCCTGTATAAATACGTAGGTATTGATTTGAGAATAAGTTTTGAACGGTTATGGCATCCTCGTTGTTTAAACTGATCGCATCAATTGTAGTTAATAAACGAATGACAACTTCTTCGGCATGACTTGGACCAATTAAACTTACGACTGAACTTAATTTATCTTCATCAATACAACGACGAATAACTTCAGACATTCTTTCATTTGTTTCTGGGTGGAATCCCTTAGAAACATTGATGATAATTGTCTTTTTATCTAATAAATCATTGATTTGGTGACAAATTGGATCAATTGCGATTGTTGGTACTGCCAACAATACAATATCGGCTCCTTTGACACATTGAATATCTGTTGTTGCCTTTAATTCTGGATTTAATTCAACATCTCCAAAATACTTTGAGTTTTTATGATTTTCATTAATATCATTAACTTCAGCTTCTGCAACACCATACACTAAAACTTCTTGATGATTATCTTGTAATACTTGAGCTAAAGCTGTTCCCCAGCTTCCACTACCAATCACAACTGTACGCATATTTAACTCCTTACTATGAACGTTTACGAGCCAAAATCTTAATTGGAGTTCCCGTAAAGCCAAATGCTTCTCTTAATTTATTTTCAATATAACGAGCATAACTAAAATGCAATAATTCTGGATCATTGACAAATAAGACAATTGTCGGTGGCTCAACCGCAACTTGGCTCGCATAATAAATCTTTAATTGTTTTCCCAAGTGAGGTTTTGCCGGATTCATCATCTGTGCATCCAAAATAACATCATTTAATACATTGGTTGGAATACGCAATGTACATGCATCATGCACTTGATCAATCAAAGGAATCAATTGATTCACTTTACTTCCTGTAAGTGCAGAAGTAAACGCAATTGGTGCATAATTCAAATACAAGAATTGAGCACGAATTTCCTTTTCAATCTTTGACATGGTCTTCTCATCTTTTTCAACTGTATCCCACTTATTGTAGACAATGATAACACCTTTACCAGCATCATGCGCAAGACCAGCCACATGCTTATCTTGATCACGAATACCCTTTTCACCATCAATCAAGAATAACACGACATTACTACGATCAATTGCACTTAAAGCACGTAAGATCGAATATTTTTCAATATTCTCATAGATTTTACCTTTTTTACGAATACCTGCCGTATCAATGATCATATATTCTTTATCATCCACAAAGAATGGCGTATCAATCGCATCACGCGTAGTACCTTCTACATTGGATACTATAACACGATCTTCTTTTAAGATGGAATTAACCAAGCTTGATTTTCCAACATTAGGACGACCAATACAACAGAATGAAGTAATTCCTTCATATGGAGCAATATCTTTTTCTGGAAGTTTTTCCATCACGACATCCAACAAGTCGCCAAGTCCAATGCCATGTGCCCCACTAATCGCAATAGGATCTCCTAGACCTAACGCATAGAATTCATATACATTCATCTGCATTTCTGGATTGTCCACTTTGTTGCAAGCTAAAATAACTGGCTTTTTACACTTTTGCAGCTTTCTTGCGATAATCGTATCGTCTGTCATTACTCCTTCTTTGGCAGAAGTTAAGAAAATAATGACATCCGCTTCTTCAATCGCAATATCTACCTGCATATTGATTTCCTGGGCAAATGCCTGGTCCTCAATTTGAATACCACCCGTATCAATCAAGCGAAAAGTTTGTGTCAGCCATTCCACTTCACCATAAATTCTATCTCTTGTTACTCCGGGTGTATCATCTACAATGCTCTTTCTTTGTCCAATCAATCGATTGAATATCGTTGATTTTCCGACGTTTGGCCGACCTACGATGGCCACAGTACCTCGAATCATATTGTGGTCCCCTTTCTACATTATCCAACTATATCTAATACTCTTGAAACGACTTCATCAATTGTTAAATCGGAAGTATCAATTTCAATCGCATCTTCTGTTTTTACTAAAGGCGAAATTTCACGATGCATATCCTGATAGTCTCTTGCGACAATATCCTGATAGATCGTTTCATAATCAGCATCGATTCCCTTTGAAATATATTCATCATATCTTCTTTGGGCTCTAGCCTTACTCGATGCACTCATAAAGATCTTTACTTCTGCATCTGGTAAAACAACAGAACAAATGTCTCTACCATCTACAATAAAACCTTTATTGGCACATACTTTTTGTTGAAGATTCACTAATTTTTTACGTACAATACCAAGCTGACTTGTTTTACTAGCCTGCATAGATACATTATTCATACGAATTTCTTTAGATACATCTTCCCCATCTAAATATACATGGTTATCTTCATCAAAATGAATATCAATTGTGTCCATTAAATCCGACATTGCCTTTTCATCTTGAATATTGACTCCATCTTTTAATGTTTTATACGCCACACAACGATACATAGCACCTGTATCTAAATGGCGCATATTTAACTTTTCTGCAACAATATCCGCAATCGTACTTTTACCGACCCCACTAGGGCCATCAATCGCAATATTAATTTTTTTCATGTCCATCCTCATTAAATATTCTTAAATGTCCATACTAAATAGCCTATGATCGCAACCAAAGCTAAAATCAATATAGCTAAAACGACATTCAATACGATTTCTGAACTCTTCTTTTCTTTATGGCTGCTAGCCTTTTCAAAATCAGAAGTTTTCATACGCATTTTTGCGCTAGGCATAGATTCAAGTTCATCACGCTTTTCTTTTTTGCGCTTTGCCTTTTTCTTCTTATCCTTTTTAGGCTGTTCTTCCGTTTTATCAAAATCATCATGAGAAAGATACATCAAATCCAATTCATCATCCACTGGCTTTTTAACATCCTCTACATCCTGACTTGTAAGAACGATTTTTTCTTCTTTAGGTTCTTGACGAGTGATTGTCTGTCTTGGTTTTGAAATCTTCATTGTTGAACCTAAATCTTCATCATCTGTATCCATAGGAATCACATGTTGATTTCTCTTCATTGTATCACTACTTGTTGTGTCTAACTGTTTTAAAATATTGATCTGTGTATCATCTGTGATACGGTTACCATTATCAATATTATATTGCTTCACTTCTCCAAGCAGATCTTCCATCACTGGAGATGTAGGCATTTCTTTTACAGTAGGCGAAACACGCACTGTATCATGTGGATACAATGGTTTGTTGGCATGTGAGCCACTATCTACACGCGATAATCTTTGTAGTTTCACTGGCTGTGCTTGAGCAGCAGTTGTTTCTTCATCTAAACGATCTCTAAGTTCTTGATACTTTTGTTTTCTTGAAAGTTGAGTCATAAGTACCTCCTAAACATTCCTTACCATTATACACTATCTCGCAAAAAAAGAAAAATAGGCGATTGCCTATTTTGCACGTCCTGAATATTTTCCGTCGTTTGTGTTGACAACGATCATTTCATCTTGGTTGATGAATAAAGGAACTTTTACTTCTAATCCAGTTTCTAATACCGCATTTTTACTAGCACTTGTTGCTGTATCTCCCTTTACCGCCTGTTCGCATTCAACAACTTTTAATGTTGCCTTATCTGGTAAAATAACACCTAAGATTTCACCTTCATAGCTAGAAATATTTACGTTTGAATTTGGAACTATAAAGTTTCTTTCCCATTTTAAACGATCCATAGGAATTTCAACCTGGTCATATGTTTCATTATCCATAAATACCATAGCTTCATCTGTATCATATAAATACTGCATTTCTCTTTTTTCAATCTGAGCTGGTTCAACCTTTTCGCCACCACCCCAAGACAATTCAACATTACTTCCAGTACGAACATTACGAACTTTCGCCTTAACAACCATGGCACTACGAGCTGTTTTATTTTGTGACGCTTCTAAAACCGTATAGATTTCGCCATCCACTAAAATTGTAAGACCTGGTTTTAAATCATTTGAACTAATCATGTTTATTAACTCCTTTTAAATTGTATGTATAACCTAAATTATTTTATATCACGCAAAAAAATTGTCAAGAAAAAGAAAAAAAGCACCGAAGTGCTTTCTCTCATCGAAAGGATCGATAAAGTAATTTCTTATGTGTTTTAAGGAAGGATATATACACACAAGATGGATATTGAGTCGAAAGGTGAGCCATACTTTCTTTCTCTTACCACCCTTATAATACGCCTAATCGCAAAACTTGTAAACCCTTCCAGTTACTTTTCGTAAATTAAATCAAAATTTATCATTTCCTTATGATCATTTGTACCCAAATTATAGTTTCGATCTTTAATTAAATTTAATAAATCATCATCTAAATCAGGATTCTCACATGCCGCTAAGAATAAGCGAATTGCCTCCATCGCAAGAAGCTGGGCTTTATCGTATAAGTCGAAGAAACTTTCTGTTGAAACCATTGTATCATCACTTGGATGTACCCAACGAGTATGTAATAAATTCATCACATCATATGGATCATCTGGCTCATTCGGTACGATATATCCAGACAATGAATTGTAGGCTTTGGTGAAAGTCTCTAATGTTTGAAGTGCCTTTAGCTTATCTCCAGAAGCATCATAGAATAAGGATTCAATAAAGTGCCAATCCTTCAAGCTTTCCATGATTTGATGAGGCTTGATTTCAAAGCCTAGAATCTGACGGATTGCAGGCACATAGATACGTGCAATGGCACGAGCTTCTTCTTTCGATGCATCACTGATTTCATAGAATTTAAAATCTTTAATCGTACATTCTTTTTTCACCTTCAACATGATCGCATCCATCAACGATTCAAAACGATGGTGATACCACGCACTCTTGCCTTTGCAAGTTCCTGTGCGATAAAACACATATGGATGGCTTGTCGCATCCAATGCCCAGTGACATAAATGCCCACAAATATAAGTCATCATATCTTTTTTGATTTCTTCATCCGCTTCATTGCGAATGGAAATCAAAGCTTTTTGATAAAATTCATTCACATGACCCGCATGAAACATATTTCCTGAAACACGTAAATCACTCTTTTTAAAGAAATCTTTTGGATTCATACCATGAAAGAATAAAAAGTCAGGTCCATTCGAACCAATTTCCAATAAGTGAAGTCTAGGTTCAAATAAATCATGCGTATTTTCATCCACCTTATCAAAGATTTCCTGTGCAAATAAAGTATGAGTAATAATATTAGGCATCTTTTTCTACCTCCTTGATCAAGCCATGATATACAACATATTCTGCATAAGTATCCATCTGACAATATGTTGAAATGGCTTCTTTTACTTCTTTTTTCTCTTTTTCGTCCTTCTCATCATATGTACGATACGCAAACACAGCATTTAAACCATTTTGAATATCCAAATCATGATAAGAAACATCTTTTGAGAATACAGGCAATATACTCTTCAATGAATAATGACCACGCATTTTTGAATTGTAGTAGAGTCCTGCCTCAAATGGTTTTGATAAATCCACCATTCTTGAACAAATCGACTCTAATTCTTCCCTATATTCTTCAAATTGACTCGCTAATTGTTTCAATCTTAGCTTTTCAGCTCCCTCCATATTATAAACAAGAATCGTTCCCGTTTTAGGAAGGTCTTTGATCAATTTTTCGACAAAATGACGACGGCAATCTTTGGATTCAAAGAAGTTATAATGGGTTAAATTTCCATCCGAAGTTTCTACATGAAGACTATATTGAAAACACAATACGTCAAAAGGCTTCATATTCTTATAGGGTGGTATGGCAAAGGTATCCCATTCAAAATCCAAATACGAAATTGGATATTTGATTTGTTTCATCCACACCTGTAAAGCGGCACGATCCATAAATGGCTTTTGCGTTTTACTAGCCATATATTGCGCATATTGAAGACGGAATCCTTCAATTTGATTCAATGGCAACTCATGAATATGGCGAATACCACGATCATACGCATCCAGCTTATGTTGATTGGTTGTAAAGAATAAAATCGAGTCGTCTGGTTCATTAGATTCATCAAAACATACAGAATAGTAGTTGCACCTTCTTAAGGCTGTACATTGTTTTGTGCGTACTGGCGTAACACTTGGTCGATTTAAAATTTCTTTTGTTCTTTCAATCCAACCATCCAAATCCACATCCACTTCATCCATACATTCGGCAATTGTTTTAGACAAATGGTTGCGCTTATTGAATAGCTTGTCGCTGATACATAAGAGTTCATTTAGATCCAACGCATCCTGACGAACATATTCTTTATTTAAATAGACAATGCGATTTTCAACCACACGAACACCACAATGTGCCAAAATAATTTGATTGACCTTCATGATCAATGCTTCATTTTCTTTGGGATACGCACTCAAATGTGGATACACGGCCATATATCCATTCTCTAATTTTTTAAGATAAGGAACCTTTGTTCGACACTCCTTATATTCAAAGCGTGCAAAACATACAACTTCGTTTTCTTCTAATAATTTTAAAGATTGTTCGTTTGAATCCATGGAATGACCTAAGCCACATTCATTCGCATTTAAATAATTTCTCCATAGATCGGAAAATGGACAATCCATTTTATAAAAACTTTCCTGGTGAAGTGAATTGTGGGCACTGTTCCAACAAAAACAGTCACATTTCATTTCACGCATTAAATCTGATACATGTAACATAAAAAATTCACCATATCTATTGTACTTCAATTTTTAATTCTTTTCATCCCTATACGCATTTAATATTTTTTGAACACGAGACAAATAAGCAATTTTTACATCATCAGGATTTAAAATCTCCATTTGATCACTCATAGAAAACAAGGACTGATACAAGTTTGACATGTCGTCTGTATAGAATTCAAAGTCTGTGTACGCTTCTTGTTTATTAATGGCTTGTAGTTTATTGCCCCAATATTTTTCTTTAAATAAGCGAAGCCCATTATTTTCATGGTAGACTCTCACTTTCACAAGTTTTAAATCTAAAGGAATCAAAGAATGTTCTCCGATGTAGTTGCTTAAATGAAAGTGATTGTCACGAATAAAGTGTCTCGATGAAATTTCACATGAAAACATACGTTGCGAACTAAAACGGTACATGCGATAGTCTTTTCTTAATAAAGAAAAACCAATTAAATAATACGACTTATGGTAGTGAATGATTTCATAGGGTTCAACCTCAAATTGTTTAGGGGCTTCATCCTGTAAAGACTGGTACGACAAAAGGACGCAAAGCCCATGGTTCATGGCTTGTTGCGTCTTATCAATCATGTGGGAGATCTTTTCGTCTAATTCCATAGAATTGGACATATAGTGTAAGGAATCGTTGGATGAAATCTTGCTTGTCGAAATAATCTTATCCATCGCATCACAATATAGTGGAAGGGGTTTAAAGTCTTTTTGTGTACGCATAAACTTATAGGATTGCACCAAAGCATCCTTTTGTTCGTCACTAAAAATAGTGACAGGAAGATCGTATTCATCATTTAAGATGTATCCTCCATAACGTCCCTTTACTTCTTCTACATTATATCCAGCTAGTACAAGCTCTTTTTTAAACTCACGAATGTTACGTGGATTGACTTCAAGTTCTGTTGCAAGCTGTGTTGTGTTCATTTTCCCTCTTGCCTTTAATAGTTGTAACATGCGAATGCATAGATTTGTTCGATTCATTTTTTTATCTCCTTTTAGTGCGTGCTGCAAAATCTTTGGGGATAGTAGCCAAAGCCTTTTTTTGGTTCAAAATGTTTAGGAACAATACCACGAAATACAAGTGGACGTATCATTTGACCAATCCCTCTTTCAAGCGCAAAGCCTAAAGCTTCTTGTTTCTGAATGGCTCCGGCATCAATTAAAATATTTACAATTTCTTCATTTCCAATGCTGATGGCATGCATCAAGATAGGATATCCATTAAATACCCAACTTGGACTTGCTCCAAGTTCTAGGCAGTTTTCTACTCCTTGTACATCTTCTTTCCATACAGCATCTAATAAATCCATAGCTAATCTTTTTTCTGCGTTCATATTGTACCCTTCTTTCTATACTCAAAGGATACATCTTATATAGACATCATTTATGTCAAATTAATCGGATACTTCTTTCACTTTTTGAAGTCTAGTTAACACATCTTCGCTTACCAGCTGATAGATGCATGAACAAATTGGAATAAAAATGATGATTCCAATAATACCTGCTACATTGGCTCCAATGGTGATGGCCACAATGATATACATAGGTGGAAAGCCTACAGACTTACCAACTACGTGCGGATAGATAAAGTTTCCTTCAACTTGTTGAATACAGATAAACATAATAATGAATGTAAATCCTTGTACAGGAGATGTTATCGCAATAAAGAAAGTACATAATAGAGCGGCAACCAAGGCGCCAAACATTGGCACAAGAGCTCCAATACCTACGACTAGACCTATTAAAAATGCATATGGAATCTTCATGATCAAAGATCCTGCAGTAACTAAACTGGCTAAAATCAAGCATTCCAAACAAGTTCCGCCTACATAACTTGTAAAAATACGAATGATCAGCTTTAATACATGGCGTGTTTTTTCATAATCCTTTTCTGGAAGATAGGCCTTTAATAAAGATTTTGTTTCACGAACCACTTGTTTTTTATTAAACAACAATAGAAACGAGAATACGATTGCGATAAAGGCTTGCGCAAACCAAGAAAATGTAGTGGATAAAATCATAAAAATGGATCCAAATATATCATTGGCTCCTCCAGATACAAGCCAGGAACTGATTTTTTTACTCACATTATCAATCGCAAATGTACTAAAGGCATTGATATCTAAGTGTTGTAAAAAGTTGTGCACTACATCTACATGTTTTGTGATATCTAAAAGCCATATATAGAATTCATAGATCATTTGCGGGAAGTTTGACATCAACAATTGAATCGAAAATAGAATCTTAGGTATGACAATACCGACAAAGGCGGCAAATACGGCAAACACAATGAAGATGGATAAAATGTTGGATAAGACTCTTTTAATTTTTGTATCTTTTATATCAAACCATTTAATTAAATAGCGCATGAGATTGTTCGATATAATATTAAACACAAAGGCAAGCCCTGCACCAAATAAAAATGGCAGACACATGGCCCCAATCCATGCCAAAAAACCAATGATTTTTTCAAAATAATAGATAACCATACCAATTAATAAGGTAAAAATAATGAGTCTTTGGTACATTTTTTCTTTTTCATGTAGGTCCATCAAAACCACCTCAAATCGAATTTATTATACTATCTTTTACATTTAAAATCATTTTTTTAAATTTTTTATTTACATCTTTTTTTCATAGGTGTAAAATTCACGAGTTAAAAGAAAAAAGTAGAGGTGAAACAAATGAGTACAAAGTACATTTTCGTAACAGGAGGTGTTGTTTCTGGCCTGGGTAAAGGTATCAGTGCAGCCAGTCTTGGCCGCCTTTTAAAGTCCCGTGGCTACAAGGTAACAAGTCAAAAGCTCGATCCCTATATCAATGTGGATCCCGGAACAATGTCTCCTTTTCAACATGGTGAAGTATATGTCACAGATGATGGATTAGAAGCCGACCTGGATCTAGGTCATTATGAGCGTTTTATTGATGAAAACCTCCATACGTATTCCAACCTTACCACTGGACGTGTCTATTGGAATGTCATTAATAAAGAGCGTGATGGAAAATATCTTGGTGAAACCGTTCAAGTTATTCCTCATATTACCAATGAAATCAAGAGTTTCGTAATTCGTGCAGGAGAACATGCGGCTGCCGATGTCGTAATTACCGAGATTGGTGGTACGACTGGCGATATTGAAAGCTTGCCATTTCTAGAATCTATTCGTCAGGTTGCCTTAGAGGTTGGTCGTAAAAACTGTCTGTTCATCCATGTCACTTACATCCCTTATATTTCGGGTTCACAGGAATATAAATCAAAACCAACTCAACATTCCGTAAAAGAATTACAATCTTATGGCATCAATCCAGATATCATTGTAGCGCGTTGTGATGAAACGATTCCTCAGTCTGTATTAGACAAAATTTCATTATTCTGTAATGTTGAAAAACGTTGTGTCATCCAAAACAAGACACTTCCTTCTCTATATGAAGTACCATTTATGTTAGAAGAACAAAATCTTGCTGATATTGTCTGTGAAAAGACAGGCCTTGAAATACGTAAGCCAGATTTAAGTGAATGGCAACAAGTTGTCGATAACATTAAAGCAAGCACCAAACCTGTAAATATTGCCTTAGTTGGTAAATACGTTGCCTTACACGATGCCTATTTATCTGTCAGTGAAGCCTTGTATCATGGTGGTTTTGAAAATCATGCCAAAGTCAATATTCAATGGATTGATTCGGAAGGCTTAGAAAATGCCAACTTAGATGAAGTCTTTAAAGATACAGATGGAATCATCTTGCCAGGTGGTTTTGGCGATCGTGGTATTGAAGGTATGATCAGTGTAGCCACTTACGCAAGACAAAAACAAATTCCTTATTTAGGTATCTGTTTAGGTATGCAGATTGCAGCCATTGCCTTTGCCCGCAGTGCATTAGGTTTAAAGGATGCCAACTCTTTTGAATTTGATCCACAAAGTAAACATACAATCATTGATTTCATGGAAGATCAAAGTAATGATATTCGTAAAGGCGGAACCATGCGTTTAGGATCTTATCCATGTTCATTAAGAGCTGATACAAATATTTGGTCTTGCTACAAAAAAGATATGATTGATGAAAGACATCGTCATCGTTATGAATTCAACAATGAATATCGTTCTGAATTTGAACGTAACGATATGATGATTGTCGGAACAAGTCCGGATAAACAATTGGTTGAAGCTATTGAGTATAAGAATCACCCATTCTACATTGGTGTACAATATCATCCTGAATTCAAATCTAGACCAAACCGTCCACACCCATTATTTGTGGGTTTAGTTAAGGCCAGTCTAGAAAACAGAGAAAGTCACAAATAGTGACTTTTCTTTTTTATATATACTTTTTAATTTTATGGACAAACATATTTAATACGGAAACCAAAAACTTTTTATCCATTGAACTAGAAAGACAAAGTATCATAGCTTTAATCTGTTTTTCTGCAGCATCCACTCTATTTGTTTAAAACTCAGTGTTAGCCTCTTTGCAGTCTTCGCAAAAAACATACTTAAAGGCAAAATCATTTAATAAATTGGCATATCTCATACGCACCTCTTTTCTAGTAGGAGTTTTCCTGCATACTTATATACGAAAAAAATTAGAGTTTTTTTAAGGTATTTCTAAATTGGGGGATATTAAGTACATCCTCTTTATTTATGGGATATTCACGCTTTATTGCTATTATCAAATATGGTAAAATATGAATATAAGTATGCGTAGAGTCATATTTTTTAAGGTAATTTATTTTCCATGGCTACAACGGATGAATTGATAAAACAATTAAGAGATAGGGCTAAATCAGGCAAAAGAGGATCTAAAACTGCTGCGAAAGCCTTTGTAAAGGATGCTAAGCCTTTGACCGCTGAATTATGTGGCATTGAAGTCAAGTGTCCTAAATGCGGTTCTGACAATTATGTCAAAGATGGTGATGGAAGTGTATTGTTTGATAAGTTATTTAAACCGCTTCACAGAAAGAAATGGTCAAGAGCTGAGCAGGTAAACAACATCACATATGATCAGGTAGAAAAAGAAAAGCCTTTCTCTTTCTACAAAGACAAGATCCAGAAGATCTTTGACGATGCTGAATTACTTATTGCCTACAATGATCCATTTGATGTCTCTTTCTTGGAAGTTAACGGTATAGACCTTGCTGGCAAGGAACAGTTTGATGTCATGTTGAAATTTAATGAAGTGCTAAAAGATGGAAGAAAGCACAAGTTAACTTATTGTGCTGACTGGTATCGATTCAATTGGCAAGAAGATCAACACACATCATTAAGAGATGTTAAGGCCACTTTGTATTATTTTAATGAGATGGTCAAATAGTCCTAAGATAAATAGACTATAGGCAAAACTTATATAATATATTTGAGAAATAAATCTGAATTTGAAATTCCCTACATCATAGGCATCAGCCTAAATCGGGGCACGAAAAAACCCCGAAACCGTTGTGGTATCGGGGTTTTCCGGTGCAATATCTTTTTTGTGTTATCGAAGGCTATTTCTCCTTCATAAACCGGGAGTCAAGAGGATGACTCTTGGGTTATTTCATTTTGCCCGAAATCTGCCATAATACAGTCAGCCAAAGGGCGACAACTTATGATGACAATGTGGTATTCACCTTCAAGGACAGGAAGGAAGTCACGATATAGGGAATAATATAACAGGCCGCTTTGATTGTTGATTTCCATCTCGCGGCCTGTTTGTAATGAATGATTATCTACTGTCTTTCGGAAACTGTGGTTTCAGAACAGAATCCTTTAGTGCTATGCTCTTATCTCTGCCCGGATACATGATGTAATAAGGCGGAATCTCGTTTGCTTTTTTCAAGAGCTCTTTTATTAGCTTTGCCTTCCCAAGCCACAGTTTGAGAGGATTGATCTTTGGAAGGTCTTCCTCCGTAATCTTACCCTTCATACCGCCGAATTTCATGACTCTTTCTTTGATATAGCGAAGGTCATATCTGGCAGGATTCACCTCGATGATTTCCTTATCCAGACACGTAAGCATGTAAACTGCCTCCAGCGGTGTGCGGACAGAGGTTTCAATGGTGAACACCACATCACGGGGAACCTCGACATATTGTCCAATGAGAGCGAGATTTGTGCAGTTCTTCGGAATGATCGTCGGGCGGTCGCTTCCCTTGCGAGGCATGAACTGCGAGGTGATATAGGGCATCATACAGGTAGAGATATGGGAATGTGCCAGCACCTCATCCTTCATATCCAACATTCCAAAATGGTACAGCATCTCTTCAATGATCTCATTTCCTGTGCACTCCGCCATAGGCTTTTTGATATAGCTGCCAATACGCTCTCCAAACAGGCCATCTCCCCACAGAACGTCACGGTTCTTCTCCCGCTGATCCGGGAAATAGTCCCTATCATAAATGACCAGCGACATTTCCCAACCGGAATCCATGAAAGTGATTCCGCCGCCCGTACCGCTCTTGCTTCCGGTCATCTTCTCCAATCGTTCAAAAAATTCGGGATAGTCTTCTACGGTGAGGAAAAAACTCATCCATTTGGTCTTGTCGATATGGCTTAAGAACTTATCTGGATTGCCGAACTTTTTATTCCGTGCGGCAAGGTTTTTCCATACCGTGAACAAGCCCATATCTTCCGTGTCCCGGTTAATTTCAGCGATATGTGTATTATCACCGTAGGAGGCGTTTGTCATCATGGAGCCGCTGGTAAGAAGGACGTAATCCCGAGCTCTTACAGGAATGGTTTCCTGATTCTTAATCTTAATACCGTAAACCGTATTGCAGGCCTCATCCATTTCCAGATCATAGACTGCAGTGTCCATACGGAAGGCGACACCCTGATCCTCCAACCATTTATGAATCGGCTTGATCACAGAATCCTTGTCATTGCGTTTTGTATGCAGAATGCCCTCCAGATAGTCGAGCCTGTTCAAAAGGCCGAATCGGTTGAAATACCGCTGCGCCTCCAATGCACTGTGATAGGGCTTAAAAGCCAGCATAGAGTGATAGCACCACCACAGAGAGCTATGGAAGAACTCGCTGTCCTTTCCGAAATAGTCCTCAATCGTCATATCCTCCAGATCCTTTTCCGGGATGCTGGTGAAGTGCTCCATTTTCAGGAGCAGCTCCGGACTCATGCGGTAGTCATGCACCTTTTCGTAAATGTGTCCCTGTTTGCACAGGAGTCTGCTTTCGGAATGGATCGGCATATCCTTATTGGCTCTTACTGATTCATCAAGCACCGAGATCGATGGATCTTCCAAGGACGGGATCTTGCTGCACAGATACCAAAGGCACTCCATAAATGGCTCCAGTTCACGCTCACCGGGGCAGATATAGCCCGCTTCCCCGGAATAAGCGTCACAGCAGCCGCCAAGGGAATTTCGTTTTTCATACAGCGTGATGTTCTTTCCCGGCATTCCGGCATCATCAATCAGAAAGACCGCTGCCGCAAGGCCGGCTATTCCTCCGCCAATGATGTGGGCGTTCCTTTCTTCTATGCCTTCAGGTGCGGGGGCCTTGTAAAACAGATTGTAAATGTTCATGGTATACATTCCTTTCTAAAAAGTTTTCAAAACAGTGTTGATATCACAACACTGTCTATATTATGATAAGAAATGTACTATAGAGCAACCATTGATGTTATGCGAAGTGTTGATATATCCACACTCAACGCATATTTGTCGATATATTCAGGAGGAAATTTATGAAAGCAAAGAACCTGAACGCTTCATCTGTAAAAACAAGAAACCTCATAAGAGATACTTTTGCAGAGCTGCTTTACGAAAAGAAAAATATTAACAAGATCACAGTGACAGAGCTGGTGCAGCGAGCGGACATTAACCGGAGCACTTTCTATTCTCACTATGATGATGTACGGCACGTTGCGGAGGATATAAAAGCCGAAACACTGAAAGCCTTCTTTGAGAACAAAACCATATCCAATGTACATGACATTGAACCTTTCTTTGATGAGATTTATGCCTATATCAAGAAGAACGATTCCTTCTTCCGGTTGATCTTCATCTCAGATGAAGTGACGAATTTTGTGCGTCATCTGGGCAACATCTGTAAAAGACGAATTTATGAGGCAGTAAACAAAGACGAATCTATTCGTGATAAACACCTGCTTGAACTGGAAGTTTCTGCATTTTCGGACGGCATCGCCATGCAGTTTATCCGTTATTATCACAATGACTATAACGTGACGCTGGAAGAGATCATCGAGTGCGGTAAACTCTGGTGTAGAACGATGATCGAACGCCGATCAGAGAAGACCGTCATGTTAAAGGAATGAGGCTGCAGAAACAAAAACTCTTCCAAGCGGTATATGGGTTCAGTCTCATCCTCGGCTTCTGTCATCACCTTGTGCCGCAGATAGGTGTTCTCCACCTTCGTGACATTGGCGTCAGCGAAAGTACGCCAGGACCAATCATGGTCAATCTGGCAACCTATGTCGGAACTTCACAAGCAGGCTTTATTGGCGCAATGATTGCGACATTTGCAGTCGTTCTGCCTTCGTTTTTAATTATGTTGGCAGTTCTGCCTAAAGTAATCAAGAACAAATATGTTCAGGCAGCTCTGCGAGGAATTAAGCCGAGTATGATTGGAATTATACTTGCCACCGGATGCTGGATGATTTTCAAAAACTTGTATGACAGTTCTTTTGAAAAAATCAGCATCAGAGCAGTCATCATTACTGCTATCCTTTGCACAGTGTACTTCGGACAGAAAAAGATATTAAAGAAGAGCGTTTCACCTATCATGCTGATTGTTATTTCAGCTTTGCTGGGTATGGTTGGATACGCACTATAACGGAGCATAATATTCGGATTTATCACTCAACCAGATTGAGAGGAAAATTCCAGTTCGCTCGCTCAATCAAAGAAATAAAAAAGTGAATATTTAATCATGGCCGAGGTGTTAAAACAAACTGCTTCGGCTTTTGTTTTGGATTTGCTCATAATTGGTCAACAAAAAATTACCTTTCGAAATATAACTCTACGCACACTTATTTCGTGGGTAATTTTCAATTTATATGATAAATAAAGGGTTTTCTTCATTCCCAAAATGGAAATACCTTAAGTTTTTTTGAAAAAAAGAAAAATTTCTCAAAACATTTGTGAAAATAATGATATTATATACGCGACAGGAGGATACTAGAAAAATGAAAATTGTCGATGAATATTTTGGATGTGACGTATTTAGTACATCTGCTATGCAAAGATACTTGCCTCATGCCGTCTACAAACAAATGATGGATGTGATGGAAAAAGGAAAGGAACTTCCTAAAGAAATCGCAGATGTAGTCGCAAACGCCATGAAAGACTGGGCTATGGATAAGGGTGCAACTCACTATACACACTGGTTCCAACCAATGACAGGTATTACAGCTGAAAAGCATGATGCGTTTATCAATCCAACAGGGCCAACATCTGTTATTTCAGATTTTAGAGGAAAAGAATTAATCAAAGGTGAACCCGATGCCTCAAGTTTTCCAAGTGGAGGATTGCGTGCCACATTCGAAGCCAGAGGATATACCGCATGGGATCCAACTTCTCTAGCTTTTGTCAAAGAAAAGACTTTATATATTCCAACTTTATTCTGTTCTTACGATGGTAGTGCTTTGGATAAGAAAACACCGTTATTAAGAAGTAATGATGCCTTAAACAAAGCAGCTGTTCGTTTATTGAACATTATGGGTTACAACATTCATAAAATCAAAACAACGGTAGGTCCAGAACAAGAATATTTCTTGATTGATGAAGAAATGTTCAAAGAACGTCTAGACTTATTAGTAACAGGAAGAACATTATTTGGTGCGGCTCCCGTAAAAGGCCAAGAATTAGATGATCACTACTTTGGTAGTTTGTCTGAACGAGTAAAAGCTTATATGGAAGAAGTCGATGAAGAACTTTGGAAATTAGGTGTTTATGCCAAGACCGAACACAAAGAAGTAGCTCCATGTCAGTTTGAATTGGCGCCTGTATTTACATCAACAAATATTGCGAATGACCAAAACCAATTGACTATGGAAGTTCTACAAAAAGTAGCTTCTCATCATGGATTGGTATGTTTACTACATGAAAAACCATTTGATGGTGTCAATGGTAGTGGTAAACACAACAACTGGTCTTTCTGTACAGAAGAAGGAGAAAACATTTTAGAACCTGGTGATTCTCCAAAAGACAATATTCGTTTCTTAACCGTTCTAGCTGCCATCATCAAAGGTGTAGACGAATACCAGGATTTATTAAGAATCTCTGTTGCCAGTGCAGGAAATGACCACCGTTTAGGTGCAGATGAAGCTCCACCCGCTATTATCTCTATCTATTTAGGTGAAGAATTAACAGCCATTCTTGAAGCCATTGAAGCGGGAAATGAATATGTAGATACAATCGATCGTAAATTGGAACTTGGTGTTTCTACCCTTCCTCCAATCGCAAAAGATTCTACAGACCGTAACCGTACTTCTCCATTCGCATTTACAGGTAATAAATTCGAATTCAGAATGCTTGGATCCAACTTAAACATTTCTTGTCCAAACACTATTTTAAATACAATCGTAGCCGAAGAATTAACACAGTTTGCGGATGAATTGGAATGTGTTAAGCAAGAAGATATGACAAAAGCCTTGATTGCGTTGATTCAAAAGACATTAAAGAATCATAAGCGTATCATTTTCTCTGGAAATGGATATTCCGATGAATGGAAAAAGGAAGCACAAAAACGTGGTTTATTAGAGCTTAAGACAACAGCGGATGCACTTCCTCACTATACAGATCCAAAGAACCTACAATTATTTGAAAAACACAATGTATATTCAGCTAGTGAATTGCATGCTCGTGAAAGTATCCTACTCACAAACTACTACCAAATGGTTCAAATTGAAGCTAAGACAATGGCTTATATGTTAAGAAAACAAATCTTACCAGCTATCTTTAGTTATGAAGCTAAATTGGCTCAAATCATTCAAACAAAGAAATCAAGTGGAATTGATGCTCCATTAGAAGTTAAAATCTTAAAAAACATCAATACGCCTTTAGAATTAGTATCCAATCACTTAGATACATTAGAAGTTTTGATCAACAAAGAAACCACAACAGAAAAACAAGCGGCTCGTTTTGCGGCCGATGAATTACTTCCATTAATGGAAACGATTCGTCAATTGACGGATGTGATTGAAACCAATGTTTCTAAAGAAGACTGGCCTTTACCAGACTATAACGACATTTTATTTAAATCTATGTTGTAGGGAATCCAAGGATTCCCTCTTTTTTTACATTTATTTTCTGTAACCACTTGCATATTTTTCTTTCAAGGTTCAAAATCACTTAAAAAGGAGTTTTATTATGAGTAAATTAGTTGTCCACACAAAAATAATGATTGATGGTGTGAGTGATACACCAAAGAAAGATCAATTGATTTCAATTGAAGATGGAAAAATTGTTTCCATTGAAGAATATCATGAAACAAATGAAGAAGTCATTCATGCCAATGTCGTTACCCCTGGCTTTTTTAACTGCCACGTCCACATTATGTATCCGGTTGGTTTTGGTGCAAATAAAGAATTTACCTTGATGGAAAAAGCTTTCTATGCCCAAAAACACTGTAAAGAATATCTAGAATCAGGTGTTACCTTTATTCGTATTGTGGATACGGAAGAAAACTATGACCTTCAAATTAAAGAAGCTATTGAAAATCATGTGATTGAAGGACCTCATATGTATTGTGCAGGTAAAGTCATTTGTATGACTGGTGGTCATGATTGGCAAGAAGGCATTGAAGCCGATGGAAAAGATGCATGTTTAAAAGCCGTTCGTACTCAGCTAAGAAGTGGCGTAGACTTAATTAAAATAATGGCGACAGGTGGTGTTATGACCAAAGGGGTTGAACCTGGTAATGCTCAGTTTACTGTAGATGAAATGAAGGTCATGATTGAAGAAGCCCATAAAGCAGGAAGAAAAACAGCTACACATGCCCAAGGCTTGCAAGGTATTAAAAACGCCTTATATGCAGGTATTGACTCTATAGAACATGGTTGTTTTTTAGATGATGAATGTCTTGAACTTATGAAAGAACAAAACACATGCTTAGTTCCTACCCTTTGTGCTCCCCAATGCATTATTGGTAAGGGTGTAGAAAACGGGGTCGCTAAGTATGCCGTAGACAAGACATTAAAAGTCAAGGATGCCCATGTTGAAAGTGTTAAGAAAGCTTATGAAAAAGGTATTCCGATTGCATTAGGTACAGATGCAGGAACGCCATTTAATTACCATTCAAATACAGCTTATGAAATGGAACTTTTGGCTCGACTTGATATTCCAAATATGGATATCCTAAAGATCGCAACGATCAATTCCGCCAGATGTGTTGGAGTTGAAAAGGACTATGGTTCGATTGAAGTTGGTAAACAGGCTGATTTAGTTTGTCTTGAAGAAAATCCATTGGATGATATTTCAAATGTTCGGAAAATTGATAATGTCATTCAATCTGGTAAGATTGTGGTAGACAACAATTAAAACTATAGAAAAAGGTAGAAATCAAGTTTTAAGATTTCTACCTTTTCATTTTGACGGATAACGCTGCAGTGTCATGCCTGTTAAATATGGCATCGGCATTTTATATATAGCTTTTTCGAATAATTCTTTTGTTTTCGAATCAAATTGTTCTAATTTTGGAAAAAACGGAATCAAACGTTCGGTCATACGACATGATTCAATACATTCAAGAATGCGTTGCATTTTTAGAAAATCAAATGCATCTTCACTCTTTTTAAAATGATCAAATAACGCATGAACATCTGGATCCGTATCATCATACCCATTATAGAAAATAGACATATAGCTTTCTGGTTTTAAAAACACAGGAGCCATCAATTCGTAATCTAGACGCGTATTTGCGATCACATCCATATATGGAATTGAATCATAATATAATATAGCTTCTCCATAAGTATCATCTGGCATCAAATAATCAAATGTATAGTATGTCCAGAAATTAAATAATGGATTGGTTTCCAAATTTCTAAGATCCAAGCCATACTTTTGTGCTTGCCTTTGAACAACCATGGGATCAATAGCTCCACAACTGCGAATAAATCCAATTAAACAAAGTAAAGGTTCATCTTGTTTTTCTTTTTGATCAAAATCCACAAATTTTAAAGCTTCTATAACGCTTTCCTTCAGCTCATCTGGAATTTCATTTTCAAATAATAAATATTTTCGATAAAGCGCCACCTTTTCAAATGGCATGCTATGAACATCCACTTCTTTATAATTGTTTTCAACAATTCGTTTTAAAAGTTTTAGTTCTTTTACTGTACAAACATCTACAATATTTTCTGGTGTATATTGTTGAATAATTAGCTCAACCATTTGTTTACGAGTAATTTTTTCATAAATCACATCATCCGGAAAACAAATCCGAAAAAAATGATTGTACACAGATTCTTTTGGATAATGATTGATTTCTTGTATTAATGAGCTCATAATACTCCCTTTTAATTCATATTTTTTGGCAACAACGAGTAAATCTTTTGTCCGTAACTATAATCTTCAAATGCCTTTGAAACAAGTTCTTGGCTAAGCTGCATATCGGCCGTTGAAATAAAACCATCATAGATGATCATCCCATTAAATGGCATAATAGCAGTTTGAATCAACATAGGTGTTTTTTCGGCCGGAATAAATTTATCTAAGTTTTCATTTAGACCCTTGACCATATAGTTGATGCCTTCATCATTTAATACCGTATAGTTCTTTTCATAGACAGCCAATAAAAAGTTTTTGCGCATGCCATATTTAAAATCTTTTATAATATTCAAATTACGATATGTTAGATTTAAAGGATTCTTTTGAACATAGTCATCAATAAAACGATCTTTTTCTTTCCAGAACACCTCAATGAGATTGACCAATTCATCGGGTTCAATATAATTATTGGGATCAATTTTCTTATTTGGGATAATTTGTTCCAAAGCATTCACATAATCTAAGACGCTAAAGTATAACTTATAGAATAGGCGTGTATCTTTTTGATCTAAATAAGCATATGTTTGTTTCTCATTTAGAGCACGAAGCTTATCATTAAAAGATACATGCTCATGTGCTTCTTTATAGCCTTTCATACTAAGCCCATAATAATTTGGTAATGAAATTTGTACAACAGCTTTGCGATAGCGCTTTGTCAAAGAATCGGAGAATCCATTAAAGAATGGAATTAAATCGATCTTTTCTTCATTCACAGTACCACTAAGCAAATTGTTGAACAATTCGTCTTTAAACTTTGTGATGTCCTGCACTTCTTTTTTAACAGCCGTAAAGAATTTTTTAATATCTGGATTTGTTGCATCAAAGCCATGATAAAAAATAGAAATGTAGCTGTCTCGATCTAAGAATTTTGGTTCGAATCTTTCGCGTTCAACACGACAATTGCGAATGTTATATAATAGATCTTTATAATCCCAATATACATATTCATTGGCTAAACTATGATCAATTAATTCATAGTCTTCTTTTAAATACGCCCAAAAATTGAAGAGTTCCCCCTCAATAATGGCTTTATAATCGTATGCACAAGCACTACACACGGCTTGAATCAAAGATGGTTCAATGATGCCAAAAGCACGTATAATTCCAAGAATGACTAAGCTTGGTTCATCGTTTTCTGCTTTATGATCTAAATCAATATCTTTAACAGCTAATTTGACATTCTTTTTGAATTCTTCAGGTAATTCTTTATCAAAATATAAAAACTTAGAGCTTAATGCATGTTTTTCAAAACGATAGCGATCGTCTTCTAAGTCTTGGTTGCGTAATAATCTTCTTAATGCCTTTAATTCCCATGTTGTGCAAATAGAAACTAAATACTCAGGGGTATAGGTTTCAATCATGCGTTCTAACATTTCTTTTCTTGTCATGGAATCATAGTCCCAATAATCGTTTTGACATGTTCTTTTATAACAATCAAAAACCTTTTCTTTACTATAACGATTTGCGTGTTCCAATAAGCGCACCAAAAAAACTCCTCCTTTATATATCTTCAAAGGGATTCATCGTACCCTTTTTTCAATCCAATGAGAAGCCAAAACGTGTGCTTTGGCAATATTTTTATTTCTCCTTAAGATTGTTATAATTATTATAGTATGATATCGAAAAAATTTGAACCTATGTGTTAGAATTATACCTAAGAGGAAGAAGTATGCGAATCATAGAATTTTTTAAACGATTATTTCATCGTGAAAAACCAATTGAGATCAAACCAAAGAAATATTTAAATCCACCAAAAAAGATGAAGCAAAAGAAGGATTTAAATCCACCAAAAAAGATGAAACAAACGTATGTCGCAAAATCTACCAATTATTTGGATGAACAATACGAATTATTTCAAACCATTCAGCCTGGATATCTTGTCTTTTGTCGTATGCCCGTTTGCGAAGACAATTTAGTGGATATCAATCACCCCCATCGTATACGTCCCTATTTGATCATCAAAAAAGATAAAGACTATTTGTATGGGTATGCGGGAAGCACAAAGAAAAAGAATCCAAAGATTCAATATACTTTAAAAGATGGACATAAAGATAAGGAAACTGGTGCTTTTAGCGATTCCTATCTATATTTAAACAATGTGTATCGAATTCCCATCCAGAATATCAAAGGAATTTTAAAACAAGTCTCAAGCAAAGATTTGATTCAAATCCAAAGAAAGATTCAATTATTAAAAAATAGTGATGTACATCATATTGATTTATTTGAAAACATTGAATTTACATTTGAAATAGGAGATATAGTGGAATATAATACTTCCCTTTACTTTTTATCAAAAATTCAAGGCGATAAAATATATGGATATGTGTGTTCAAATACAAATGGTGATATCGAATTAAAAGGTTTAAATCTATTCATCAATACAGATATAGAAAGAAAAATCGAGCCGAATCCATATAGTTTAAAATATATTTTTAACACGAATGTGAATCGTTATGTGAATAAACAGTTAAAGAAAGAAAATAAAGAAGTGTTGAAACTAAAAGAAGATGTTTACGTTTCTAGAAATGTACAATACTACAATTATTATCCACTAGGAACCATATTAAGGGATATCAACACAAATGAAGAAATTGTATATTTATTTAATTATCGCAAGCGCCCCTGTTGTGCAAGGCTAGAAGAAATGTATAATGATAATTATTCAATTTGGCAATATTCTCCAAAATATTATTGTGTAGAAGATGAATTGACACTACTAGGTATAAAAGATATGTTGGAAGGATTTTTAAGTGAAAAGTCCAAGAAGAAAGAGGTCAATAAGCCATTTATTCCTATTTTAGAGATGGAGTACAAGAAATTAAAGAAAGAAATAAAGAAGGGTTAGATAGTATGGCATTCACAATCGAAAGTGCAAAACAAGTTCTAGATGATTATTATGATTTGGTGCAACCCAAATATGAGGATGATATCCAATTTATACATGCCCTAGAATTTTTAATTCAAGAAACAAACAATCCAGAATATATGGTGGAACTGGGTGGCTGGTATTATGGACAAAAACAGTTTGATCTTGCGGAAGACTATTATTTAATGGCCGCTAAATTAAACTATGTAGATGCCTATGAATGTTTAGGCTACATTTACTATTATGGACGCGTGGGACAACCCGATTATGAGAAGGCCTTTCACTACTATAAACTTGCGAGTGATCAAGGAAATATTGTGGCAGCCTATAAATTGGCGGATATGTATAAGAATGGCTATTATGTACGAAAAGATTATCCCAAGTATGTACAAATCATTAAGAGTTTATATCCTTTACTACAAGGAGCAACGAATACGTTTGATCCTGTTCCCGAAATCTATTCTAGGCTTGCAAAGATCTATGTAGAAGAAGGCAACGAAGATCAAGCCATTCAATTATTATTGATTGCGAAGGAATTCCAGTCGCAAAGATTGATCTATTCGGACTTCTTTGGTGATCTAACAATCATTAAACATATCGTACTCGACTTATATTCTTTGATTCAATTTGATTCAGACTATATGGATCTATTTGATCTATATTATGTTTTACAAAAGCCTTGTAAACTCGCCTTAGAAATCAATGGAGAAGATTATATTATCGAAGCCAAATACGAGGATGATTTATTCTATATATCGATGGATGATAAAAACTATGAAGATGTCGATCAATTCTTTCAAAATGCCATGATCCATGATGAGCCATTATATAGTCAATATGTAAATGTGAACTATCTAGAAATGTTAGACTAAAAAAAGTGGTAATTACTCAAACAAAATGAGTTTTACCACTTTATTTTTTTTGAGAGATTGAAGCAGTAATTATTTTAATATCTCATACATAATTAGTATGTTTTCACCTCTAACTTACATTTTATGTTAGTATAAGGTGAAATCCAACAAATTTAAAAGAGCTGTTACTTCAATTTAATCTTGAAGATAAATTTTTCTCCTTCAATCGTTTCATATTTCATTTTATAGTTATCTAATAGATTACGAACAATATATAAACCTAGACCATTTCCTTTAGGTTGGGTTGAATCTTGTTTGTTTTGAATAAAGAAATAGCCTTGTTCGATTCCAATTTGAATCATACCCTTTTCATGCGTATAATTGATCGCATTACTAATAAGATTAGACAAAATGATATTTAGCGCTGTCTTGCCAATATACATTGTTTCATCTTTTACATCATTTTGAATTCTTAATTCCTTTTGGTGAATCAATACATCATATTTTTCAAGTACACTAGACAAGATATCTTTGATTTGAACCACTTCTTCATCGTCTTTTAGATTTTCTATGGAATATACCGATAAAATTTGTTGGATATTCTTTGTTAAATGATCGACTAAATCAATACAGTCATCAATATAAACATCTCTATTTTTATATTTTCCCACATTGTATTTCATATTTTCTAAGATAATTTTAAGACTTGCCAAAGGCGTTTTTAATTCGTGGCTGGCCCCTTTAAAGAAATCGTATTTTATTTTCTCTAATCTTAGAATCTCTTTATTTTTAAATTCAAGATTGGAAATCGAATCAAGAAGTGTTTCATACAAATCATTGATTTGCGCCTTCAACTGCCCAATTTCATCACTCGAATCAATTTCTAGACGAGCCTTCTTATCTAATGCCATCATTTGATCGGTTACACTTTTGATTTCAACTACATAATTTTTAATGGATTTAGCATACACCAAAGAGACAATGGCTGAAAAGCATAGGGATATAATTAAGGAGTAAGGAAGAAATTGTAGACTTAGATTTTTAGCTTGGCTTTGCATGTCAGCTGTTGAAACAAATTGGAGGCGAATGGTCTTTCCTGTATCCAGCATTAATTGTCTTTCTTCAATAATCAAAGAGTTATTAGAACTCTTTAAGTCGACATTTAAATCTTTCTTGATTTCAACTTCATTCGATGTAGTATTCTTTTTAATAAACGCTTTGATTTCATTGGTGTTGGAATAGAAATCTAAAGCTTGTTCAATATAGTCAACAGATTTACCATTTAAGTTTTCCGTAATTTCATTGGCCTTAGTATAAATTTCTTCTTTTCTTACATCCAAATAGGTTCTAGGAAAAATCAAATATACAAAGAGATGGATAAACAAGACAATAATTGCGATAATGCTGAATGTTTGTATGCATATTTTAGGAAATATCTTTAATTTTTTCATGATTTCTCCAATTTGTAGCCCACATTACGAATGGTGGTAATACAATCTAAACCTAGTTTCTTACGTAATTCTTTAATATATACATCAATAACACGATCATAAGGAACGTCTTCACTTTCCTTCCAAACATGATCTAGAATTTGTGCTCTAGATAATGCGATACCTGCATGATCTAAAAGGTATTTTAATATTTCTAGTTCTTTGGCATTGATATCAATTGTTTTACCATCTATTTTGGCCGTGTAGCTTTTGAAATTCACACAAACATTTTTATATTCAAAAATATCTTGTTTCTGAAGAAGCGCATCAATACGAGCTTTTAATACGGGTAGTGAAAATGGTTTTTCAATATAGCCATCCGCTAAGTTTGTATAGGCATCAATTTTAAATTCTTCATTACTGAAAGCCGTTAAGATTAAAACAGGCAAATTACTTTCTTTACGGATTTCTTTTAATACATCCAATCCATTGATATATGGAATTTGAATGTCCAATATTACCAAATGAATATCTGTATTAAACTTTTCCAATGCCTCTTTCCCATCTTTTGCCTGAACCATTGTATATCCAGACTCCGATAAGAATTCACTTAATCCTTCGCGAATCATTGTATCATCTTCCACTACCAATATTTTCATTATTCCTCCTCATTCATTAATTCTTTACAATTCTTATTTAACAAGTGCGTTGTTGAAACAACGAGTGCAATAAACATTACAATTGACATGAATATAATAACATACACCATATATTTTGGTTCAACAGTTGCATCAATATGTGTCAACATCTTATTAAAGCCATCTACTTCAGCTCCACCACCAAGTTGATTTGAGGCAGATTCTTTTGCGATTTCTTTGGCAACACCTGTACTTACATTGTTCAATACTTTTGCACCTAGACTTGATGCTGTTTTACCAGCGATAAAGTACGCAAAGATATAGGCAGGAATGGTTACCATACATAGTTCTAAAACAAATTGAATAAAGATCTTCATTTTAGAAATACCTAAGGCCATTAAAATTGCGATTTCTTTTCTTCGTGCATTCATCCACATGAACAACAATAAAGTAACAACGATACCCGCAAAGATCAAAGATCCAATAAACATTTTATTTGCGGCACTATACATACCACGTATTGATTTTTGTAGAGCTGGATAATTGGATGTACTTTTTACCAGCACATACTCATTCCAGTTGATATCTAATTTTCTTAGATTTTTAATAACTTGATCCAAATCTTTATTTCCTTTTACAAAGAATGTGGCATCTTGATATACAGCTGTTTTTTCTGTATTGCCATAGACTTTGGCAGCCGTATCCAAATCTGTGATTAGATTGTTTTCATATAATTCTTGTGCTGCTGTAACACCACCCTGATTATGGCCATCAAATAAACCCTTAATGGTTACTTCTACTGTTTCATCCGCACCCTTTTCGTTATCTGCATCATAGATATTTGAACGGAGTAATAGTTTATCTCCCACTTTTAAATGATTCTTTTTAGCTAAATCTTTATGCATTAAGATTTGATGTTTATCATTACTATTTAAATGTTTGCCCTCAACTAATTTATAGGCTTGCGATACAAACTTTGTTTCTTTTTTTGATTCATTCACCCCAGTAAGCATCACGGTCGATTTAAATTTAGAAAGTCGCTCTTTATTTTCATTTGAAGTTAAAACAATATCATGATTGACTAAGTCAGCTACACTATTGATTCTTTTCACGTACGAGTCAATATCTTTAGAAGCACAAATCTTTTCAATGTCCTTCCCCTTAACATTACCCGCACCTCTAGGTGTTCCAAAATTAATTTGACGATTAATTTCCATTGTAAAACTATTGGTAATCGAGCCTAATGATGTATGGGACGCTTTGTTTGTCGCATCCTTTATAGATAGTCCGACTAAACAAAGGCTTGACATAATTAGAACAACAAGAAATAGAACCACTGACTTCGCACTTTTTCGAGTTACATATTTAAATGCATTCTTAAACATTCTATTTCCCCCTCTTCTTTAACTTTTTATCTTTTAATTCATATACAACATCAGCGGCATCCGCTACCTCTTTACTATGTGTCACAACAATCACACACTTATTTCTTTCTTTAGCACGAGCCTTCAAGATATCAATAATTTCACTAGCCGTATCGCTATCTAGATTTCCCGTTGGTTCATCCGCTAAAATAATCGGTGCGCTACTTACAAGGGCACGGGCAATCGCAACTCTTTGTTGCTGTCCTCCTGATAGTTTCATTACACTACGATTGATTTGGGATTGTTCAAGTCCTAAATCTAAAAGAATGGAAGGCGAAGCTTTAGAATTGACTAAGCGTACATTTTCTAATGGTGTTAAATAATCAATTAAATTGTAATTTTGAAACACAAGACAAATATGATTCTTACGATGATTTGTATATCCCGTTTTTGAAATATCTTCTCCTTCAAATAAAATTTCACCAGAATCTGGCTCATCAAGTCCAGCTAATAAAGATAATAAGGTTGATTTACCAGCTCCTGATTTTCCAATAATCGCATAGAACTTTCCACACTCAAAGTTTTGATTCACTTCAAATAAAATATGTTCTAATTTTGTGTAACCATACGTTACATCTTTTATTTCTAATATACTCATTATTTTTCTCCTAACTCAATTTCGATAATATTTCTCTTGGCTTTTTGATCATGATCATAAGACTCGCCATTAGTACAGATACGATAATAATACTCATCAACAAGCCATAGCTTAATATGAAGCATAACGTATTATGTTTCATTACACTAAAAGCACATAGAATGATTTCGGATGGAAAGGATATAAATACAAGTTCTAATATAAATTGAACAATAATTTCCATCTTACTTTTTCCTATAGATAACAAGACACCGATTTCATGCAAGCGATCTCTTAGCCATAGAACCAATACCAAAGATAAGACAATAAGTCCACACACAATGATAGAACAAGATAGAATCTGAATCATGTGCTTCATACTTTGTATAGATTCTAAAGACGATTTATAGGCATTCGTATCTTTAGACACAACATATTCACTTGATGGATATAAGGATTGAACTTGTTTAAGCATTGTTTCTTTCTTTGAGAAAACTGTCATTTTATGGACCATTTTCGTATCTAAAGAATGATAATCCACAAATACGGTATTCTCACTTAAATCCGAAGATAAACCTGTATATGTTTCATGCTTCTTACCTTCAAAAATTCCTTTGATTGTATAAGTATGAGAATTCAAACATATTGTATCCCCTACTTTTAAATGATTCTTTTTAGCTAGATCCGAATGAATAAGAATAGAGTTTCTATCCTTAGAATTAATATTTTTTCCTGAAATTAAAGTAAATACGCCACTACGAAATAAAACATTTTTTGAAGTGTTATTTGTTCCAACTACTGAAACTACATTCTTATATTCTTCAGGTAAAGAATCCAGTTTTACACCCTGCTTAATAGAAACTGCCTTAGCATCTTCTAACTTAGAAACAAAATCATATTCATATACAGAATTATTAAAATACTGGTTTTCAAATTCAGAACCATCCTTTTTTTGTACTACAATCGAACTCAGACTCACCTCATTTAAAGATTTTTCCATTCGTAAATTGGATGAAAGAATACTCAAGCATCCATAAAGACTCAGAAGAATAACCATAAGTATCAAAAACAAGATACTCGTCCTTACTTTCTTTCTTGTGATATATGCATAGGCATTATGTATCAAAAAAACCAACTCCTTATCCAAAACCATTCTATCAATCATTTATGAAATGTTTATGAAATAAAGTCATAAATTTAAAAAAATATATTCTTGCATAAAGCCAAATAGAAAAACCACTGGATACAGTGGTACCTCTGAATGATAATGTAAAGACACTAGTTTAATCCTTTGCGTTTGGTGAACTAGTGTCTTTTACATTTTTCTATAATCAATGATGTGATTTTTAGTAATTCAACTAAGACTCTTATATAGATAAATATACATAGAACACATCAAAGTAATAATTGTTTGAGAAATCAAGATATCATACTTTTCATTCCAAGGGTAGCCATTACTACATCCAGTTGCCAACCCCCATTATAAATCAATTTCAATTATTTCTATTTCAGTGAATTAGACAAGATTAGTCTTGACTTTTATATATATCAATTGTTTAATAATCATACAGAAAGACTACTGGATACAGTGGTTCCTCTGAATTATTTAATGTCGAAAGACACTAGTTTAATCCGTTGGGTTTGGTGAACTAGTGTCTTTTACATTTTTCTATAATCAATAATGTTATTCTTAGTATTTCTACTAGTGCCATTAAACACATGGCAACATCAATGTACAGATAAATATACATAAAACACGTCCTCCTACATAATCGGAATCATCGAGAACTCAAGATATCATCCTTTTAATTCAGAGGGTTCACCGTTACTACATCCAGTAGCACTTTCTATTATAAAAGTTCTATGTGAAAACAATATTAACTCCAAGCATTTTGTTGCGAATGATCCTATCTTATCTAAATCGTATTATTTTCATCAAATTAGATAGATTCGTCTTGACTTTTTCGAATTACATTTTATAAAAACACGAAAACGATTCACATTATGATAAAATATATGCAACTAAGGGAGAAATAAGAATGAATGAAACGAGTCGTAGAATTCTTGATCACTTTCAAGTTCGAAAAACAAAAAAACAAAAAGAGGAATTTCGTAAATATATAATTCATGAACTTAATCAATATGGGTATTGCCCCAGTATTCAACATAAAGGGATAAATAATAATATAATTATCGGTAATATAGAGAAAGCTAAGATATTTTGTACAGCTCACTATGATACACAGGCGGTCTTACCATTTCCCAATTTAATTGTGCCTAATAATTTGTTTGGTCTGATTTTATCACAATTAGCCATTATTATTTGTGTATTAATTCTTATATTCTTTATGAACATCTTTCTTATTCAATTATTTGTTTGGACAGGTCTATTTAAGAATATTGAGCTTAATATTGCTTCTTCTATTTCATGGTTAATTATAATTATTTGGATGTTGTTTGGAAAAGCAAATAAACATACTGCAAACGATAATACGAGTGGTGTCATTACAATCATTGAATCAGCCATCAAATTACCAAAAGATTTAAGAGATGAAGTATGTTTTGTGTTATTTGACAACGAAGAACTAGGCTTATTAGGCTCTTCTGCTTTTGCGAAAGAATATAAAGAATATGTAAAGAATAAACTTATCATTAATTTTGATTGTGTATCCGATGGCAATGATATATTTTTCTTTCCAACGAAACAAATTAAAAATGATCAACCAAAACATGAAAATATTATAAATGCATTTGCATCAACAGATTATATAAGAGTTCACATCAACAAAGGATTTGGATTCTATCCATCCGACAACCTTAACTTTAAATATGCATATGGAGTTTGCAGCCTTAAGAAAGGTCTGTTCTATTATCTTGATCGAATACATACTTCTAGAGATATAATTTTCAATGAAGAAAATATCGAACTATTAAGCGATGGTGTATGCAAGCTTGTCAAAACAACCCATACATCCAGATGATTATTCCAACATAATCAATTCATTTGCATAAAATCAATTTAACAACTATAATACAAATACAGAAAGACTACTGAATACAGTGGTTCCTCTGAATTATTTTAGTGTAAAGACACTAGTTTAATCCTTGGAGCGGGTGAACTAGTGTCTTTTACATTTTTCTATAATAATCAATGCGATTCTTAGTAATTCTACTAAAGCCAATATACTCATGGCAACATCATTGTACAGATAAATATACATAGAACACGTCCTTGTACAAAATCGGAATCTTTAAGAACTCAAGATGTTATCCTTTTTATTCCAAGGGTAGCCGTTACTACATCCGGTTACAATTTCTATTGTTCCTATTTTATCTAAAACGACTAATTTTAGATAATGTTAACCTTGACTTTTATATATATCAATTGTTTAATAAACATACAGAAAGACTACTGGATACAGTGGTTCCTCTGAATTTATTTAGTGTAAAGACACTAGTTTAATCCTTGGAATTGGTGAACTAGTGTCTTTTACATTTTTCTATAATCAATAATGTAATTTTTAGTAATTCAGCTAAAGCCAAGATAGTCATGGCAACATCAACGTACAGATAAATATACATAAAACACGTCCTCCTACATAATCGGAATCTTTAAGAACTCAAGATATTATCCTTTTAATTCAGAGGGTTCACCGTTACTACATCCAGTAGCCAAATCCTATTATAAAGAGCCAATGTGAAAACATTATTAACTCCAAGCATTTTGTTGCGAATGATCCTATCTTGTCTAAATCGCATTATTTTCGTTGAATTAGATACGGTTTTAACATCTAAACTAACACAAAATCAATCATTTACACAACATAAGATAAAAGAACCCTCAACTAAGAGGATCCTTCTTACTCAATATATGTTTTAATACTTCTTCCATCTTTTGAAAGTCAATTGGCTTCGTTATATAATCATTCATCTTTACATCAAATGCTTTTTTCTTATCTTCCTCAAACGCATTGGCAGACATAGCTATAATTGGAATATTGGCTTTTTCAGGTTGTGAAAGATGTCGAATACAATGTGTTGCCTTATAGCCATCCATATTTGGCATTTGAATATCCATTAAAATCAAATCGTATGTGTTGGCTAGTTGATGTTGTATTTCATTCACACAAAGAATTCCGTCTTCTACAGCTTTAACTTCAAAACCCATTTCACTAAGAATTGTAGTTGTGATTTCAGCATTTAATTCATTATCTTCGGCCAATAAAATCCTTTTGCCTTTAAAATCAATATCACTCACATTGGAAGATTCGATATTACGGTTTGTATAATCTTTATCAGCAATCTTATGTGGAATGGTAATCGTAAAAGTACTACCCTCGCCTAGTTCACTTTCTACTTCAATACTTCCGTCCATTAGATCCACAAAGTTTTTGACAATTGCCATACCAAGTCCTGTACCTGGAATCTTAGATATTGTTGTATTTCTTTCGCGTGCAAACAATTCAAATAAAGATGGCAAGAAATCTTCACTCATACCAATACCTGTATCCGATACTTTTGTTTGAAATAATACATAGCCTTCTCTTTCACATTCTAGTTCTTGAATATCAATTGATACATGACCATCTTCTGGTGTATATTTGATTGCATTGCTGATAAGGTTAGATAGAATTTCCTGCATCTTTGTGGCATCGACCATAACGTGTTTGTGTTTTACGGAAATATTTCTAGTGATCTCAATATTTTTTCTTGTTGCTTCCCCTTCAAAGGCGTCACATACAACTTGTAAAATATTTCCTACAACATTATAGTTTTCATCCAGCTCCATCTTACCACTTTCAACACGAGCCATATCCAATACATTATTAATAATTGAAAGTAATAATTTACTAGATTGTTCAATCATTTCTTGATAATGAACGAGTTTCGGATTCGTTAATTCCTTTTTCATTAATTGAGAATATCCCACAATCGCATTTATAGGCGTACGAATATCATGTGACATATTAAATAAGAATATAGACTTGGCTTCATTGGCCTTTTCAGCCTTGATCTTTTCTTGGCGTAAAGCCTCTTCCTGTTTTAACTCACGTTTCTTTTCTTCCGTAAAATCACGATTGGCAAGCAATACACTCACAACACGACCATTCTCATCATATTTTTGAGGTACAATCATCGAAAGAATCCAAGTTCCATCTGTCCTTTCACAAGTATAGAATAGTGAATTCTTTCCTTCAAGACGTTTTGCGATGGTATTACTATCATAAAACTCAACACTACTCTCTATAAATGGTTCGGTAATCAAACGATTTACTTGCTCTAATAATATATTATGATCAATCTGAGTATAGCGCCCGTTTAAGCCGGGAATATTATTTCCTTTAATCAATTCCACATCACCTGTCTCTAGATTAATCAAACAAATATAGGAATACCCAGCCGATAATGCCTCAACTTCATGTCGAGCCTGTTGCACCTGTTTACCTAAAGTAATTGGAAACTCTTCACCTTCCAATTGTTCTTTATCTGGAATCGAATGATGAATATGAAGCACCTTCCATTTTCCATCCCTAACACCATAAACAACAGTAAAGCGAGAATCCAAATGCATAATCGTAACTTCATTTTCGAAAACGCCATAGATTTGTACAGATCCATACACAAAAACACATTGATCATCCACTATATGTTCTTCTGCATCAAAATCTTTAAATTCAAAATGAATATTCTTTCTTTTCTCCACATCAAATTTGAAAGAATTTAAAAAGTGCTCAATATTTTTAAAGAATTCTTGTTTTCCCGTACCAATAATACTCGCATTGGAATCTAAAAAATTCTGAATTTCAACTTTGCTCAACGTATCCGATCCTAGATATGTTTCTAACAATTGTCTAGTAAGTAACTTAAAATCCTGCATAACCCAACCCCACAAAATAAAAGGCATCATCACAAATCAGACAATGCCACATCATATTATTAATTCTAACTGATTTGAAAAAAGATATATCATTACCTATATCATACCATTAATTTCAACCAATGTTATCATTAATTTCATCTAATTTATCAAATATATCTTCTAAAGAACCATCACGATATTCATTTCCACGAATATCATCCAATTTTTCATTCATTGTTCTCAATTCATCTAAAATTTCATTCAATAAATCAACTACTTCGTTCATTCTTCGTCACCTCTCATATATTTCTTCCATCTTCTTAATACGTCTTTTAAAGGCTCATCCAAATAAGCATAAGCCTTTTCTTAAATCTCTTCTGGAATACCATAAGCAGCTTCTGCAATACTTCCCGTTATAGCTGCGATGGTATCACTATCTCCACCAATTGAAATCGCATTTCGAATCGCATCCTCAAAATCCGTACTTTCTAAAAATGCAACAATGGCCTGTGGAGCACTGCCTTGACAAGTTTCATCAAACTCGTAATCCTTACGAATTTCATCTAAAGACATCGATAAATGATAACCATACTCATTTTCAATATGCTCTTTGATTCTTCTTTTACACTCATCCGGATCTGAATCAATTGGATTTGAATATTCAATATTCCATCCACCAAAATAAAATCTTGCCATAAAGATTGCATCACATACCGCCAATGCACCCTTAATACCTTCTGGATGATTGTGTGTTACACGAGCCGATAATCTTGCTAAGTCACGATTAGGCCACATACCTGTTCTTGCACAAAAACCACAATCCATTATCCAAGCACAAGGAGATACACGCATGGCCGAACCATTGCCAAAACTATTATATGGCTCAGTATTCTTACTTCTTAACCAAAAACGAAAGTTACCGCCATATCCAGCATGATGGTACATACGTCCATACCTTTTCATAGATAAGATACAGTCTTTTTCACTTCCACCATTCATTATGGCTTCTGCCACAGCACATGTCATAACTGTATCATCCGTAAATCGACTATTTGGTTTAAACAATTCAAAATCTTTCGTCTTGATATTATCAAATTCGTAAACTGAATCTACAATATCACCAATAATAGCTCCTAACATAGTATCATCTTTTTTCTATTATGGATTTTTTTAAAAATATATAGTATCATACATACAGAAACTAACTTGTGATGGATAAAGCTGGGCTGGCTGTGCCAGTAAGATGTAGATCGAGATGCCTTTGCTCCTGGGGTTAGTTTTTTTTTTATACAGATTTCATTTCCTCAATCGCATGTAATACATCATCTTTTTTAAATGTAATCAAATCCTCATCGGATATTTCATTTAAGCAAGCCAAACGATTCGAATGAGATTTTTTGCTCTTATCAAACAAGTTACGCATTTCTCGACCATTCGCAAAATTATCTGGCTTGTGATTACATAACTCATTTAAATATGACTTTAATGTATCTTGTGCTTCTAAATCCATTCTAAAATCATCGATTCATACCCTCTTGATTCAATTATGTAGACAAACACAAAATATAATGAATTATCAAAAATCTAATAGTAAACTAAGATAATCACCTGTATCATCCCATAAATCAGTAAGTTCAATATCATCACTTTTTGGTCTTATTATTTTTTCTTTATTAACCTTTACTAAAATAGGAACTTTTATTGCATTTCCAGTAATAACCGCTTCACCTTGTCCCAAACTAGGAATCATTTGAAATGAAAATTTATCTAATGTAGGCATTGTATTAATCAACATATTCAGATCATTATCATTTACTAACCTATGAATGATATAGTTATGTATTTGAGACATTATTGTTGGAGAAATATCTGAAGGTCTTTGACTTGCTATAGTCAAAAAAAAGCCAAATTTTCTACCTTCTTTTATTATCTCTTCAAATATTCCAAGCCTATAATCTTGCCAGTCGTCACTATTCCTTCGGATTTGTCCATTTAAAATATTATGTGCTTCATCTATTATTAAATGTTTAGTTTTTGTAACTGTCTTACATGATGTAACATATTCTTTATGTTCATCATAAATCATTTTGGAAAATAACATTGGAATAAGTCGAGTTATTTCTTGATTAGCATCTACAAGTGATATGATATTCATAAAAGTATATGAATCATCAATATCATCGACTAAGTCAATTACTTTTTCTAATGAATTTAATGAATTTTCAATTCTTTTAAATAAAGGATTGATATATTCTAAATTAGTTGATTTCCAAGCAGATACGTAAACTCTTTGAAATGCTAAAAAATATTTTAACTTTTCAAATTCAGAAGAGTCTTCAAATATAGATATAACTTCATCTTCAATTTCATTGATTCTTAATTCTTTCATACCATATTGTGACAGCTGTTCTCCATCAATATAGCCATTTTCACTTTTTAAAGTACCATAAACAGTATAAAAATGCAGTTTTTTTAATTTACTTAACAAATCTGAATTTACATTCATTTTTTCAGCTACTTCTAACCAATCATTTAAGCTTGTAGCATTAACAGATTTATGACTTACAATAATCCTTTTCAATAAACCGATTTCCATTTGACCAAATGTAGTAGCCGAATTCTTAATTTTTTCATTATATGTTCTCATGGCATTTCGTAAGAAAGGAACTTGGGTACCAGGCTTAGCATCAAATAAGATAGATAAAATGTCTGCATCTAAAATATAATCTTTTAAAATTGGAAGTTTCTGCCCACCACTTTTCTTCCCAGTATTGATTGCAAAAACCTTTTTAAATTCATCACTTAAAGAAAATTGATTCTCTTGAGTATATTCACCATTAAAATCTATAACAAAAAACTGTGAATGTATTTTCATATTTTCAGCATATTTTGTTTGAAATAATTCTTTATATAGTTTATGTAAAGTATTTGATTTACCACTACCAGTATTACCAAATATTCCAATATGTGATGCAAAAAAACGGTTTACTGGTATATTGATATCATATTCTTCTAAAATTGATTTACCGATATTAATAGTTAATTCATTTTTATAAATACCATATATAAGATTTAATTCGTCCTTTGTTGTTAAGGTTACTACATTACCAATCATAGGTACATATTTACTAGTAACATGAAAATTATTGTTTTCTATTACACCTTTTACCTTTAAACTAATTATACGTTTAATACTGTTTTTCGAAAACGTATTATCAAATTCAAGATTACTAGCATCGTTTTGCAAATCGATTATTTTTTCAGAAAAAACAGTTGCAATAATTTTAACATCATTTTGGTTGATAGTTAAATATGCACCTACCTTAGGCCCAGTTAAAATATCTCCATTCCAAATATAATCTGAATCATTTGTTTCACTATACATACCAACTTTAGATAAATTGCCATCAACTTCAATAATAACACCAACTTTTTTATTCTGTTTCATAATTAGCCTCTGAGTTAATAAACTTAGTTAAATCAGCGAAAGTAAAATTTTTTAAATGTTTATCGTCTTCAATAAAATTATTTGGAGATATTAAATATAGATTGGATGGAATATTTTTTAAATCTAAATTGTCTTTAATTACACTTATATCATCCTCAGAATAAGTAAATATCATTACTAGTAATTCATTATTTTTCAAAGCTCTTTTTACCATTTTAGCAATATGTTTATCTTGAAATGAAAAACCAACAACAAGTAGAATAGACTGTTGTTTATCAAGTTCAAGTTGGAAAATTCGTAGCATTTCATGAAAATGGTTATTCATAAAAGTTTCTTCAGCTTCTACACCTGTAGGTGGTACTTTGACAAAATCTTGTTGGATAGTATTACATACCTCAATATTTTCATCTTTTTTAGCCCAATTTATAGAGCCGTGTGGTTTAAACAAATTAATCACTGTCAACTCGTCAGTATAATTATCATTAAGGCCACGATAAGATGTTGTCTTATTAAAATTAGAACCATCTAAATATTTATGAAAATATCCACTTGTTCCATCATTAAATATAAAATTATTGGTTTGGAGTAATCTATCTATCGCATTCTCAATAAATAAATCATAATTAGTTGTAAAAACATTAACAGATTTTGGGGTTATTCTAGAATTTGCCTTATCCATTAAAGCTAATATCTCTTTAAAAAAATTAGTATATGTATCTGCGATACTTTTAATATTTTCTTCTAAATTACCATTCATCAATGATTCCATAGATTCTTTAACACTTTTCATCAAATCTTCATTTTTTTCTTCAGAATTTTCACCCTCGCAATCCTTCATTAATTTGATTGCTGGATATGAAGCTCCAGATCCTATTAATACATTAAGTCTTTTTGTAATCATTAATGTCCTTAAGCTTTCAAGAATTTTTAAATTACATGTAATAAAAATCAACTCCTCTCTTTTAAAGTCTTCAATTCTTTAACAACTTCATATTTGATTCCTGTATCAATTACTTCAAAGTGCTTTCTACCACAAAGTATCTTTTTCTTTTCAGAACCCTTAAGATCATTTATATTTTCTGTACCCTTAGTTTCGGCTACAAAATACAGTTTTTCTCCTTCAAACGTATTTAATACAACCGCCCAATCCGGATTATAGTTTCCGATTGGTGTATCAATCTTAAATCGACTTGGTAGTTTTGCATATAGAAGTACATCATCATCATTTTCTGCATCTATCGCAAATTCACGTTCAATTTCTGAATCATAAATGACATGATCATAGATATTTTTATCTGAAGATACATCTAATACATTTCGATCTTTGTATCCATACAATTCTTCATCATTGAATATAAAATCTTGTTCATAGTAATCGTCAACCTTTTCGTATTTGATACCTTCAGTTAAATTTTCTTTCTTAACTGACAATAGTATCTTAGATACCTGTTTGATCCACTCTTCTGGATTTTCATAGAATTCTTTTAATCTACCTGACTTAGACACAATTTCAATAATTGTCTTTCTTAATAAGTCAGTTGAATCTTGTAGTCTGCGAATAAAATCCGGATATGTCATTGTATCAAATTCATATACTGCACCTAATTCTCTTACTTGATGACCAACATCCTTTACACCTTGTTTTGTAATGTCTAGATTTGTGATTTGAGCATCAATCTTGTCCGGACGAATATGCGGCATATTTTGAATTTGTTCAACAGCTTCCTTTTTAAATTTATCCATATCCATATTGATTGTATAAACAGTCTTTTGTTTGATCTTATTCCATAAAGATACAAACTCAGGAGATAATTGAACCTCTTTATTCAATTTAACAGCCACTTTTGTAGAAGCATCCTTAATTTCAATTTCTCTAGAAAGATTATCAATACGCTTCATTACTTTTGAAGTAAACGATTCATATTGTTCCGGTAACATAAACTTATCATTATGCTTATCTTGATGATATTTATTTGTTATTTTACCCTTAGAAGTCATATACTCGTTCTTTACTAAGTAATTATAAATTTCCTCAGACTGTTTCTGCGACAATTCTACTAACGTGCCATCATATTGTTTTACAGCAATACCAGTAAAACTAATTGGTTCAATAACACCAAATTTGAAGTTATCATTTTCAAGTTCTTTTTGAAGCGTACTCGCAAAGTCTTTGTAAGATTCATTCGCAATTACACTTAGAGTATTAAACTTAGAATCTAATACACGCTCACCATTCTGATTTACACAAATACGTAAACCACGACCAATCTTCTGACGTTTTGTCATAGTATCCTTAGTTTCTACTAAAGTACAAACCTGGAATACATTTGGGTTATCCCAACCTTCCTTTAAAGCTGAGTGAGAGAAAATAAAACGAATAGGTTCATCAAAAGATAATAAACGTTCTTTATCTTTCATAATCAATTGATAAGTTGTCTCATCATCATTTGTTGTTCCACTAGAGTTTTTTACTCTTCCCTTACCATCCTGTGCAAAATAACCATCATGCACTTCTGCAGCATCTAAAGAAATATAATCACCATACTCTTCACGCAATTTTTTATATTTAGGCAATTGAATCAATTTAGTATATTCTTCCTCGAACCAACGTTGATAATCCCCTTTTTCATCTTCTCGTGAATAATCACGATACTTACTAACTTCATCAATAAAGAATAAACTCAATACTTTAATGCCCTGTTTTGTATAATGAATCTCTTTATTTAAATGCATTTCGATAGTTTGACGAATCTGTGCTCGTTTTAAAGCAGTTTCATCTACATTACCAATCACATCTCCAATATTTAAGAATTCACCATTACTGAAACTTACAGATTCTTCTCCTGGAAAACAATCAATATTGTCTACAATGAAATTATGATCCTTATAGTAATCTACCTCATTGGATAATTCCCACAAATCATCTCTTGTTTTAGCAGTTACAGTCTTCTTATCTATAACACCTGTTTTCTTGTTATTTACATATATTTCTAAGCGACAAGAAAATCCATTCTTCTCAGAAACACTCAATAACTTAACATAAGGCTTAGTACTCGCTTCATTACTTGTAATAGAGGCCACTTCAATATGCTTTACTAGATTTTCCTGGTATGCATCCACTGGAGTTAAACGATACATTAAATCATACATTTCCTTATGTGTAGCTGAATAACGCAATGTACATAAAGGATTCAATGAAGCAATGGCTTCTTTTGATTTTTTAGTACCATCAACAGACTGTGGTTCATCAATAATTACAATTGGATTTGTTCCTGCAATTAAATCAATTGGTTTATTTCCATTTAATTTATCACTCGTTCTATGAATCAAGTTTGCCTTTGTTTCTTTAGAAGGATCTGTAAAACTCTTTCTAAACGCATCAATATTGATAATCATAATCTCAATATTAGTGCTCGTCGCAAACTCTCTGATTCTTTCCAAGTGATTTGAATCATAAACAAAGTAATTATAAACTACATTGTCATACTTTTCCATAAAATGCTCTTTAGTCGCATTTAAAGAACTGTTTACACCTTCCTTAATCGCAATACTAGGAACAACAATAATAAACTTAGTAAATCCATAACGTTTATTAAGCTCTAAAATTGTTTTCGTATAAACATACGTTTTACCAGTACCCGTTTCCATTTCAATCGTAAAGTTTCTCTTCTGCAGATCCTTTGCCATTTGAATATCATTACGCTCCTGGATATTTTGTACATTATCAAGCATGGTAAAATCATCAATAGACAACTTATTTGAATGTCCAATAAAGTAATCTACGCCCTCTGTATCGAAATTCAATTTATTTCTATTATCTACTTCAATAGTAAATAATGAATCTTTAACTTCACAACCATCAAATATATCACATATCGCATTCACTGCATCTGTTTGATATGGTTGATCAACAAATTTAAGCTTCATATTCAAATCTCCTAAATACACTTAACGTCTTCAACGCCAGCTTTTTCAAGATTATACACAGCATTGATTTTATCGTTATCATTATTAAATCCAGCTTCATTAAAGATAACCGTTCTAGGAGATAATTCACCAATAGCTTTTATATCTTCTGAAGTAATACTATCTTCTAAACATACAATCATATAACGTTTACCTACACGATACATGGTTTTTCCATTCACGTTAATTTGTTCAACCTGTTTATCAAATACGCCATATTTAAGCATGATTTCATAAAGAATATCTTCCTTGCTTCTACCCTCTTTGAAAACTTCACTTAAACGCATAGAAAGCTCTTTTTCATCAAGTTTCATATTAGGATCCCATTCATTTACATTCGTTGAATCTAATTTAAACACTTTAAATCCAATATCTGTTGTAAACTTCTCATCAGAGTTAAACAATCCATCAGATGGATGTTCTTTCCCCCATTCAGACTTAATCTGTTCACCTGCACGACGAATACGTTCTTCACCAATTTCACATATATTCTTATACCCTGCTTTATAAGCTTCTGATTTCTCTTCACATAGCTCTGGTAATTGAACCATTATAAATTTACGATTCCCTTGATCATCATTATTTAATTTCATAATTGCATGAGCAGTAGTTGATGAGCCTGAAAAAAAATCCAAAATAATATCATTTTTTGAGCTTCCCAAATAACATAATCTATACAACAACCTTACTGGTTTAGGATAATCAAAATACTTTCCATTTAACAGTTCTTTAACCTCTTTATTAGCTTCATCACTATGACCAACTTCTGTAAAATCCAAAAAGCTAGTTTGATTAACTCCTTGTTTAACTTCTGATAAATATCTTTTTAATCGAGGCATATTGCCTCCATCAGCACCAAACCATAACCTTCCTTCACTTCTTAGCTTTAAATAAGACTCTTTAGTTGTAATCCATCTTTTCCCTTCTTTAGGTATATAAACCGTCCCGTTTGGAGTTACAATTTCATAAACACAATTTGGTGTTGGTCCATATTGCGAGAAATCTGCAGATGTCCATGGACCTCTTGGATCATTATCTGGATTTTTGTACCTGTCATTTTGTTTATCTGTTCTTGGCAAAAGATTTGGAAACCAATTATTCTTATTTTTTGCATAAACCAATATATAATCATGATAGTGAGAAAACCATTGAGAATCATTCTTTCCTCCATATAATTTTTCCATATAAAAGTCTCTACAAAATTTTGCTCCCCAAAAATTTCACTACATAATTTTTTCAAATTATCTATTTCATCATCGTCCATAGATATAAATATTGCTCCATCATCAGATAATAAGTTTTTAGCTAACAGTAATCTTGGATACATCATATTTAACCAATCAGTATGAAATCTACCATTACTTTCTGCATTCGAAGAAGATGTTTGATTAGTTTGTTCTTTATAATTTTCAACACTATTTCTAAAATCATCATGATATACAAAATCATTACCTGTATTATATGGCGGATCAATATAAATCATTTTTATCTTTCCATAATAAGTTTTTTGCAGTTGTTTTAATACTTCTAAGTTATCTCCTTCAATATATAGATTTTCTGTTGTATCCCAATACTTTGATTTATCTTTACATGGCCTTAATGTTGCAGATGATGGTGTTTGAGCTAATTTAATCGCTTTAGCTTTACCATTCCAAGTAAATTGATACTTTTCTCTTGAATCATCTACATCATCTCCAAGCATAGCACGTAGCATATCAAAATTAATTTTTCCTTCTTCTACTGCTTCAGGAAATAATTCTTTTATTTTTTCAATATTATTCTTTTCTAAGTTTAAGCTTAAACTGTCTATTCTATCCATTACTGCTCTCCTTCATTTTCTCAAATTTTACTTTTAAATAGTTTACAAATGCAGAACACGTTACCAACATAAATTTGGCATCTTCTTCCGTTACTTCTTTATCTTCAATTCCACCATGTCTTATCCCACTTTCATCACTTGCATAGCCGTATAACGCTTGAAAACCATTTTTCATTGCACCATGAATATATATTCCATTCTTTTCTAGTTTCCCCAAAGCTTTACCTAGTTCTACTTTTTTTCCGCAAATAATGCAACACATAGATTCGACTGCGCTGATTGATTCTTTAATAGAATTCTTGTAATCAGGATTTTTTCTATCTGAATAAAATGATAATGCCTTTTCAAAATGATTATTTACTGAATCAAAAATTGAATCCATTGCTTTTTCGATTTCATTAATTTCTTCTTCATTTGTAATATCTACAACTTGATTATTGATAATACGATATCCTATATTCTCTTCTAAAAAAATTTTGTTAACACCATTTTTAAAATTTGTTATTTTCTCTTTTTCGTTACTACCAATTACTTTACTATCTAAAGCACTAAAGCTTAATATTATTTCTAAAATATCATAATACGTATACCATTGCTGAGCATACCATATCCTATTGATTTGGTTCATTAGTAAGTCTCGAATGTCTTCATTTTCTAATTCATACAAATCCAAATCTACCTTATACCCTAACCTATCCCATAGAATATTCAAAATAAATGTACTTGGCACAACATTTAATTGCATTCTAAAAAAAACATTAAATCTATTTAGTATTCGTGTTTTACAATTATCTGAAATATCATTTAACATTAGAGGTTTTTCATTATAAATATTTCTTTCAGAAAATAACATTTAAACACCTTCTTTCAATCTTTTAACTATATTCTTTTGTTTCATTTCTTCATCATATATCTGATCATCAATATCCATCTTCTCTGATTTCATTGAAGCTCTTTTATACTGTTCTTTTAAGTTATTTATGTTTGCTTGTATTGCCTGGTATTCCTTGATAATTGATTTGTAATCAAGATCAGCCGTTGGATATACCTTAATCAAATTCAATACACCAATTTTATAGACAATTTGTACAATTTTTGTGTAGTAGTCTTTTAAATTTGCTGCTGTTATTTGACTTAGATTCAAATAATTCAGTGAATCTGTACTTATCTCTTGTACAACATTATCCTCCAATACCGTTTTAGTTTGATCTATTTTACTAATTCTTTTTGGAGCTACACTGACCCATTGTTTATCCATATGTTCCATCAATAATATTGTTGGTTCTGGAAATGCAGCGTGCAGTTGACTTGATAAATCTGTTAATTGATCATTCTTCTTTAATGTAATTTGCAACACATAAATAGCTTGATAACTATAATCATCATCTCTATAAGCTCTATAATGAATCGTTTGTTCATTTAACAAGCTAACAAGATAAATCGAAGCCACATGACTTTCTATCAATCTTTTATTTTCCGGTGTTGGTTGTAATTGTTCAACCAATGTTTTTACTGGAACTCTTTGTTTAGTAAGAGTCGGTATACATAATGCTTCTAATACACTCATGATTCCACCACCAAAAATGACACTAATTCAAAATCATTCAATCCACTCACTGTATTATCCAATAAGGTTGCCTGACCCAGCTGGAATAAAGACTGAATTCCTTTTTGCTCTACAATACCCTTAATGTCATAAACAGCTTTTTCTAATAAATCCGTATATTCAGACATGTCTGAACCATTCTTTGTTTTCTTATTAAACTTTTTAACAAGACTTTCAATCGGCTCACTCTTTGTCTGACATAACACTTTATATAAATCTAATATCTTCTTTGGATTCGTATTCTTTACATGAATAGAACCATCTGAATTTACATACACTAAATAATAAGGATATAAAGAAGTAGCTAATTCCTGGCTATCCGTATGTTTCTTTTGTTTTAAACAATAAATAACACCCTCAACACACTCTTCTTTATTTTTATCTGGAATATCTGTTACTGCATAAACTCCAGTAGGATACTTCTCTAATACATTTGGATTTTCTTTCATAAAACGATCCAAAGACATAATATAATCATCTAAAGTTAAGTCTGTAATAGAAATACCACCCTGTAAATCTTCAACATCTAATACTTCATTTTGAAGTTGTTTTAACTGATTCTTACGATATTCCAGGTTCTTACTTTCTGCTGACAATAAGTCATCATCACCAGTAGCTGATAAATCCAACATAACCATTCGATTTTTAACTCTATGTTCTAGATTAATATATTCATCCAATTCCATATTTGGCCAAAAATTCACTAACTGAATCACTTTATTGATAGATCCAATACGATCAATACGACCAAATCTTTGAACAATTCTTACTGGATTCCAGTGAATATCATAGTTAATCAAATAATCACAATCCTGTAAGTTTTGTCCTTCTGAAATACAGTCTGTCGCAATCAATATATCGATTTGTTCTTTGTTTACATCCAAATGGTTGGATCTAGGTGAAAAATGCGTTAAAATCTCTTCAAATTGATTTGAAACCGTCTTTAAATTTGTTCGAACACCACTACCACCTGTAACCAATCCACAATATAATCCATGCTCTTTTAATAGCCAATCATGTATATTGGCATATAAATATTCAGCTGTATCTGAGAAAGAAGTAAAAATAATAATCTTCTTATTGTTTGTGTTAATAGGGTTATTGATTTTTTTAGAAATGTGATTCTTTAAATCCAATAACTTACTGTCTTTATCCGGAGTTACATCAATCGATTGATATAGTAATTCTTCTAATATCTTACGATCTTCTGCAAGGTCTTCTCTTAGTCTTAAGGCATCTAAATCTTTTACCTTAATTTTAATCTTTCCACCAACTTCATAATCAAAATCATCATCTTCTACATCTGAAAATGTATCATTATCTAAATCATAACTTTGTCCCTTATCTAGGATATCCATCATAATTTCAATTTGTTTTAGAATTCTTTCTAAAGTCAAAGTAAATGAATTAATAGAACTCTCCAATCGTTTAAAAATATTCACTCGCATCAAGTTAACAATATTCTTTTCACGATCCACCTGTTTAAACTTGCTGACACCACCCTTTACTTCCTGGTCATATAATTCTTCATAATAAGCCAGTTTACTAGGAAGTACATAAAGCATCGGAGAATAAATAGATAAATGCAGCTTAGCAATCATTCCATTAACTACACTTAATGCAGGAAATTTATTATTGATATCAATATCCGATTTAACCGAAATAGGTTTTAAACGAGTCGGAAATTCACCAATATCTTTTGTATCATAATAAGTCTGAATCTGTTTTCTACTACGAGCAATCGTTACTGTATTCAACAAATTAAAGAAATTATAATCTAACATTGGAAGAAGATTAGCCGTTGTTTGTTTTTCTTCCGGAAGCTTTGACCATTCCTTAAACTTAGCTTGCGCAACACGTAGCGTTGTTTCAATACTATTAATACCCGTCGATTCTTTAAACGCATCATCCTTATCTTCTGTAATAAACATGATCTGGTTCTTTAAATCTGCCAATCTATTATTTACCGGCGTAGCCGATAACATTAACACTTTTGTCTTAACACCACTTTTAATAATACGATTCATCAATTTCTGATAACGAGTTTCTTTGCCTTTTAATGCCGTATTATTTCTAAAATTATGCGATTCATCAATCACAACCAAATCATAGTTACCCCAGTTGATTGTTTCTAGATTAATATCACCTGATTTGCCTTTATCACGAGATAAATCCGTATGATTCAATACATCATAGTTAAAGCGATCCTCTGCTAAGAAATTTGTCGTACTATTCTCTCTATAGCCAGTCCAGTTACTACGTAATTTCTTTGGACAAAGAACCAATACACGATCATTTCTTAATTCATAATATTTAATGATTGCTAAGGCTTCAAAAGTCTTACCTAAACCAACAGAATCCGCAATAATACATCCATTATATAGTTCAAGCTTTTTAATAGCTCCTACTACTGCATCATGCTGAAAATTATATAGAGCATTCCATATCTTAGTTTTATTAATACCCGTACGCTCTTTAACTCTAGCCATATCATCCATATTCAATAGCTTTTCACCAAAAATATTATAAAGAGTCAAATAATAAAGCAATTCCGGTGAATTTTCTTTATATAAATTAGATAAATGTTTTAACAATTCATCTTTAACGTCTGTCACAATATCTTCATTATTAAAAATTTGATTAATAAACACATGATATTGTTCAATCATCTGTTGATCATCACTAACCGTATTAAAATCAAAACGAATTTGATTTGTATATCCTAAACCATCCTTAGAAAAGGCTACATTATTTCCTTGTATTAAATAACTGCCATCCTTATTTTCAACCAAGATATTACTAGGTGTAACTGAGCCTGACTTAACAACGGATTTGATTTCACCTTTTTCTTTAATAAAGTTATAACACTTAGAAGCAATTTGATTCTGATCCAAGTTATTCTTTAATCCAATCTCCAAATTAAATTCAGACACATTTCTTTCTCTTTGATGCATTTGAAGCTCAAATTCTTTAACCTCTTTATCATTGGCAATAATACGCTTAATAAAAGTAGGCTCATTAAATAAAAACTTAAACTTACCACTCTTCTCTAATACTTTTCTAAGCTCCTCAAAAGCATAAATAGTAAAGATAGGTGACGAAATTGTTATTACAGAACCATCTTTCGTATTTTCTTTAACATACTCTCCTACAGCACCAATTTTATTATTATCTAAAACAACCGACATATAACCACCCTAGTATAAAATTATGAATAAATAACAACTTAATTTTATCACAAAAAGACAGATTCTAATTAAAAACCTGTCTTTATATGTCAATCATTTGTTAAAGACTAAAGTACTCCTTCACAATATCATCTAACTGCTTACTTAATTCATTGAATGGTTTATTTAAATCCAATGTCTTAACCGATATTTGATTACCATGCATTTGATACGTTTAATCTGGTTGTATTTCTTCATTCGTTCTTGCATACAATAACATACCTGCAACTCTATGTTTTTCAGCCTTGAATGTATATTCTTTATTTTTCACATAAGTGAATATTTGATACAAGTTATTTGAATGAATTGTATTTTTATTAAATTGAGATTGTGTTGTATGACCATAATACTTGGCATCTATAATCAATACATCATTTTCTTTTTGTAGATGAATATCTGTCTGCATGACTGGAAGCATTTTAGTAAAATCATCATCTACTGCCCAAGGAATTTGAGAAGCTGATGCATTTAATTTTGGATAATGCTTTCTGTAGTATTCTAAAATAAACTTCTCATACAATCTACACATATGTTGTTCATCAATAAATGTAACTAATTTATATTCACCAGACTCAGTAGTCATCAACATCCCGTCAATAATCAATCTACAAATATGAATCAACATATAATATGTTTGATTATTTCTATGAAAACGAACACTTGACCAACGAACTTGTTTTGGATCAATTAAATCTACATTGGAAAAATACAATAATTCCTTTTTTAAAGACTGTTTATATTCTCTTTTTACCTTATCACTTCTAAGCAACAATGTTGCCGTTGATTTAATAATTTGATTCAATAAAACATTCTCACTCAATTCATCATACTCACAAGTTAAAACCTGCCTATGCATAGAAGCATTTCTCATACTTTGTTGAATATCAATTTTTCCACGAAGCACTTTTAAATCATCTTTTCGATCAATATATTCCCTATATAAACCTTGTTTTAATTGAGTGGCAATCCCCTTAGAAAGAATCATCGCAAATAAATCATAGATTTCATCAAAAGATTCAACTGATACATTTCTATAACCATCTTGCCTCAAGCTTTGAAAAGCATAAGACAACATATAATAAATATTATGAATAAAGATGTTTTTATCTTGCGTCATTGAAATACTCCATGAAGATTATTTTCCCAACGCTCTACCTTACTAGGCTCATCAAACCAATATTCGTTCAACATTGGAAGAATATCAAAATCGACAATATCCAATAAAACTTCATTCGTACAAGTATCTAGATTACAAAAATAACTATGACCAATACAGAAACCACTACCCAAAGAATCATCCTTAAGAATTTCATCATTCAAATCCTTAACTTGATCAATTAATTTATCAAATACAGGACTATTCAATTTCTGTTGATACTTCTTGAATCCATCCGTATCAAAACCTGGTTCCATAGTAAAGAAACTAAAACGTCTTCTTAACGCATAATCAATCAAAGCTAAACTTCGATCTGCCGTATTCATCATTCCAATAATATGAAGGTTTTGTGGTACTGAAAAATCCAATCCATTATATGCCAACTTAATTTTATTATCACGATAATCCGGCTCAATCAACATCAATAATTCCCCAAAAATCTTACTCATATTACCACGATTGATTTCATCAATAATGAAGAAATAATCCTTATCTGGATGATTTGAAGCCTTTTGACAAAATTGATAAAAAATACCATACTTCATTTCAAAACCATTCCCGCAAGGCTTATATCCTAGCATAAAATCTTCATACGAATAATTCTGATGAAATTGGACAAATTCAATACGATCATCATCCTTTTCTTCCATGATAGAATAAGCCAATCGCTTCGCTGCAAACGTTTTACCAACACCTGGAGGTCCCTGTAATATAATATTCTTTTTCTTCTTAAGCACAGACACAAAACGATCATACTTAGTATCCGTTACATAAACATCGTTCAAGAAATCTTCTTTTGTATATTTATTAATCACTTTATTAATTTGAATTGGATTCTCCTCACGAATCAAATCAAGAATTAAATTATATTCATTCTTCATCAACTTGAACAAACTTCCCTGAGAACAAACAAAAAACTCCATATTTTCTAATCCAGGACATGCTTTTAAAAGTGAAAAATCAATTGGAGAAGATAAAGACTCTACCTTTTTGAAATAAATTCTTTCTCCATCTTGTTCCTTAATCACTTCTAAAATCGCAACGACTTGTTTGATTGGAGTTGATTCATAACCAATGATCATATCTCCAACTTTCGCATCCAAAAAGTTTTGGAATACACGACGCTTATTCCCATTGTCATTATATAAAGTATAGCTCTGTTCTTTACCAACAGGCATACTCGACATACTCCAAATCTTTGGATTCGCACTTAAAAACCAATAATGTGGTTCATTTAAATTATTATATTCCTCTATTTCTTCTTTAACATTTAAAGATTTTTTTTCGTCTTCAATCTTAGCAGCTTTTTGTCTTTGATTTACAAAATAACCAAAATCAATAGCTAGCGTTTTACATTTAGGATCATCATAACAATCATCTTCTAGTTTGCTTTGCACAATTTGTTTTAATTCCAAATCCTTACATAATTCCTGACTAAGTTCATCATATAATTTATAATAAATTTTATATCTAATTTTCGATTATCCGCATAAACACTATACTTTCAAGTATTT
>ERZ772882.309-NODE-309-length-68189-cov-19.482079_pt1 | contig 68189 bp, 56 predicted proteins | sample MGYA00580576_ERZ772882 | MGnify/ENA primary metagenome ERZ772882 (study PRJEB29015, sample SAMEA2737658) | human gut metagenome | biome: human gut; feature: human-associated habitat; material: faeces | place: China | collected 2012 ... | reverse complement strand
GGCGGAATGATCAATGCGCTGAATTCTGCCCTTGGTGGGGGCACTTTCCTTGCGAGTGTTCTTATAAATGCCGGTATGGCTCCCGAAACCCTGGGGATAAAACCGGATGAAAAGGGAAACTACAGCGAGCTTGATAAGCAGAGACTGGCAAATGCAGCGCTGCTGCTGGTCGCGCAGATGACAGGGGACAAGGATGAAGAATCTAACGAATATCTTGTTAAAAAGGACATACTTAATGCGCTTGCCCTAAATAAAGTAAACGATCTTGTGGATTTAAATGACATCCCCAGAGCATTGAGAAATGTTGGGGCAATCTATGCCATTATGACCGCCTTTGCTCATTCCGAGCAGGCGAAGACCTGGACAACGACTGTAGATGGCGAAACATACGATGCGATCAGGTATTATGACTATGTCAATCAGCAGATCGCCGCTGCCGCCAATAGCGGAAAAGATGGCGGAGAAAAACTAAGTGATATCCTTGCCGCGCTTGGGAAGCTTGGGGCGTTTGCTCAAGACAAGGACGGTAACCTGACAGACCAGTTTTCGGATTACGTCGGCGACCCAACTAATCCAAACGCGCAGATCAACAAGGATCTGGACGGCTATATCAACGCGATGCAGGCGCTCAGTCAGAATCAGGACGGTCTGGTCGCCGCCGGCATCCTCGAAGACGGCGCGGACGGCGGAAACATTTCCCCGATCTTAGACAAGCTGTTCACCCAACAGAAATAAACCGTCCCCCCACAAGCCCCCACCCCCCACGGATACACGCTTAAAAAGCAAGCGCAAGATCTAACTGCATATGCCTATACGCCGCAACAATAGAAGATCGCCATCCCGGTGAGCAAAAGCTCCTTGAGATGGCGGCCTTTTTATACGCGGGGAGGGTTGACGCTACTACAATATAATTGCCGGGTAAAGCACGTCAACCAGGCGTGCTTTATTCGTTCTCATGCCTAAGCTACAATGAGGGAGTAATCGGGTGGCGCTTTGACACTTGGGCTTCCCATGTCCGCACGTAAGACTGTTACCCATCCCTCATTGTAGCGTTCGATTAAGCAGGTTGGGTTCATTGCCCGTGTCACGGAGTAGCTTGAATCGGCACTGAGAGAAGGATGCTCTCTGATTACAAATACTGCATAGGAGGAATGCGAATGAACTCTGTTGGCATTGATGTTTCCAAAGGCAAGAGAATGATTGCCGTCATGCGGCCCTTTGGAGAACTGGTGGTCCCACCCTTTGAAATCCATCACACGGACAGCGAACTGTGCGAACTGGCAAAGCTGCTTAGAAGCCTACCTGGTGAGACCCGTGTCGTTATGGAAGCCACGGGTAATTACCATTTTCCAGTAGCTTGGCTGCTGAACGACTCCGGCTTTTATGTTTCGGTAGTCAACGCAATGTTGGTGCATGATTACCGGAACAATAGCTTGCGGCGCGCTAAGACCGACAAGAAGGACGCCATCAAGCTGGCAAACTACGGCCTTGACCACTGGCTTACCTTGCCACGGTATGTTCCGGAAGAAGATACCCGATTGATGCTCAAGAACTGCTGCAGGCAGTACCAGCAGTATTCCAAGGTGCAGACCATGCTGAAAAATAATCTTATCTCCTTGCTCAAGTTTCTGAATTTCTCCCTTGCTTTTTGTTAGCAGGTCTTGCGTTTGGCGCATCTTGTGTCATTGTTTTAAGAGGAACCGAGGAGGTCACTTGGGCCCCGGGTTTCTTCTTCAGTTCCATTCCTTCGCTAAGAGAAAGTCGCGGACATTCCGGTGCTTGATCCCGTTTCGGCACATGTCGAACTCATCGAGAGAAACAACGTACTTCGGGAAGTTGTCGCGGATAGCGTCATACGCGCCAAACTCACGGTTAACCGTTTCTTCCGATGCCAGCAGGTAAGTGACCTGAACGTACAGCTTTTCGCCGCGCTTGTCGCATACAAAGTCAATTTCCTTATCGCCAGTTCTGCCAACAGTCACTTCATAGCCCCGGCGCAGCAGCTCCAGATACACGATATTCTCCAAAATGAGGTTGATGTCCCGCATATTGCCGCCGAAAACAGCCTCGCGGATGCCATGATCGGCAATATAATACTTCTCATTGGAGGCAAGGATCTGTTTGCCCTGCAAGTCCTCCCGCTTCACCTGATAGAAAAGGTACGCCTCGCAGCAGTATTTGATATAGTTCAGAATCGTTTCCGGAGCAACGGTGCGCTGCTCGTTTTTCAGGAACTTCGCAAGCGAGGTCGCCGAGAAGGTCGTTCCCACATTGGCGATCACATAGGCAATGATCCGTTCCAGCAAATCTACATCCCGGATTTTATTCCGCTTCACGATGTCCTTGAGCTGGACAGAGTTGAACAGATCGTGAAGATACTGCTTGGACGGCGCATCCGCATATCGGAGATTTGCGAGATAGGGCATCCCTCCGGCGAGCAAATACTTTTGGAAACACTGCTGGGTGGACGCATCGGGTGTGATCGAACGGTAAAGCTCCATGAACTCCCCAAATGAGAACGGATAGATCACAAACTCCACATAGCGTCCACCCAAATAGGTCGCAAGCTCACCGGACAGCAGCTTTGCATTGGAGCCGGTGATGTAGATGTCGCAATCCAGCGAGACGCGGAGAGAGTTGATGCACTTCTCCCAGCCCTTGACCTCCTGAATCTCATCGAAAAAGAGGTAGACCTTGCCGCCGATCTCCTTGGCGCGTTTGGTGATCTCGTCGTGCAGTGCCTGCGCGGTTTGCAGGTGAGAATAGCTCATATCCTCAAAGTTGATGGCGATAAACTGCGCTGAGCTGACGCCGGACTCCGTGAGTTCCTGCTGGATCAGCTCCAACATGACCGACTTTCCGCAGCGGCGGATACCGGTCATGACCTTGACCAGCTCCGTTCCGATGAACGGGCGGATACGGCTCATATACAGTTCGCGTTTGATCATAAAACCTCGCCCTCCTTCCGTATTTGGTCATAGAATATCACACTTACAAATGAAAATCAATACCGAAATTGCAAATCTATCAGTTATAACTGATAAAATGTAAAATTCGACAAATGATTTCAGCTATGGCTCAACGATTCAAGTGAAGCCCCGCAAAGGGAGGATTTCACCCTCTATTGGCACACGATCACGCGGATGATTCGCAACGTGGGGGAGACGTCGTGCGCCGCTCACTGAAATGTTTCGCAATTAACCTATCAACATGTCAACGAATATCTTTCCCTCATCTCCCTTGGGATGGAATTCAAGAATAGGATTCAAGAGGCACTATTTTCGAACCTCAGCACACCTCCCGAAGAAGTCCTGTGTCCGCAAGGGTCACGGGACTTCATGCGTTCTGCTTCACAGCATCCCGCGCGCAAAATGCGGAACAAAAGCGGAACGAGTATGGAACAAACATTCCGCGTCGGTACGGAGCAAGGTTCGCTTCGCCCCGTTTCCGGAAAACTCTTGATGCGCATGGATTTCCCGCGATCCGAAATCGCTCATTTTCTACAATTTCACAATGTGTACATTCCGCCAAAAGTTGCATTCTAAGTAACTACACTTCTCATGAAAAGTTGGATTTTCGTCATCCGTACTTTCCCTCCTTTTCTGATTCCGGCGCAACGGCACACTCCGTCATTTTCCGCAAACTCCCCATGTGTACCTTCCGTCAAAAGTTGCGTCCTAAGTAACTGCGCTTTTCATGAAAAGGTACTGTTTCGGCATCTGTACTGTGTAAAAAACGAAGGAATCCTTTTGACCATTTTTTGCAATTTCCCGCTGCCTGCCCTTATTGCCCCTATGTGACGGAAGCGTTCGACCGGAAACCAGTATAAAGAGGGGAGAGCCACCATATTGCGGCCCTTTCCGCTGTTTCGGTCATTGCCCGGCAAAGTCGTTCCAAGACATATCCCCAATGACATAATAATGCGGTCAATTTATTAAAATCCAAGACCGTCCATATAAAGTAGTACATATCGAAAAAATATAGATATCCAATGGCTTTTGTGCTCACGCGCGACACCCTGTTGTGTCCCGATAATCAGCGCAAACTCCTAAAAATGAGAAAACCGCGACACGCTAAAAGGAACAGAGCCGCGATTTGCAAAAGCAAATCGCGGCTCTGTTCCTCTCGTGGCGAGAGTACGTTACGAATTTTCAAGAACAAGCTCTAACTGACGCACATCCTCCATAGTCGTTGCCCAGCTGGTTACAAAGCGCACAACCGTGTGTGCCGCATCCATCTTTTTCCAGAAGCGGCAGACGACATATTCCTGCAAATGCCGGAATTTCTCGTCTTCCATGATCACAAATATCTGATTGCTGGGAGAGTCAACATAAAAAGGATATCCCTTTCGTCGGAAGACTTCGCGCAGAGCGTCCGCGCAATGGATGGCCGGTTTGCAGATCTTGGTATACGGTCAAGGCCTTTGCGCAGCAAAGCGGCTATACGCCCCTTGCCGGGAGCATCGTAATGGATCTTTCGAAGATGCAGCCGTCCGGCATCCGGTAAAAAGACCGCCGGATCCGACCGGGTAGAACCGCCCCGGGGACAGCACATACAGTATGCTCCCCCTTGATGAAACAGTGAAAAACAAATTCACTGGAAATCAAGGGGGAGCATATTATTTTCTCTTCGGTTCTCCCCTCGCGCGAAAAAAGAGGGATCCGTTTTCCATTATTTTTTACGATTTTCGGAGCGAATCGGGGAAAAATAGTGAGCCGTATCCCTTGGTAAAGTCAGGCGAAACCCCGTTTCGCTAAGAATAAAAGTAGAGAGGTCTAAAATCAAACTGATATTGTAATATAGATAGTAAGAGGTATAATAACAGCATAAATAGGTATGTCTTCCGAAAGTGATCGGCGCAACAAAGGCGATCAACCGCAAATGGTTGGTCGCTTTTGTTGTGTCCATTGTCGGAAAGACGAAGCAGCCTATGCGCAAAAACCGGAAAAGCCGGTAGGCAAACAAAATAGGGAGCAGTAAAGCACTTGCCGTTTTCAAAGTTGAAAACGGCAGGTGCTTTTTTTGTCTCCAAACAAAAGTGAGGAAAGATCCATGAAAAAAAAGAAGCAAAAGAATAAGCGCTGGGTACAGGTATACAGCACAACGATCAGAAACGTTGCATTAAAGGTCAACTTCTGCACCAATCACAAAACCAATATCACGAGTCTGAACGGATATCTGATCGATGTCAAGACAAGAATCCGTCATGATGCTGATGTGTCCGTCAGCACAAGCGTGCAGGATGCGCGGGACATCGACCGCATGGTCAAAGTCCTGATCGCCCGCGCGACAGCGGTCTACGAGAAAAAATGCACAGCGGCGACCCCGGACGGAACGGGTGGGCTCACAAAAATCTATGACAGTCTCAGCGCAAGCGATACCGCCCTGCTGTGCCCACCCAAGATGCTGGCGGCATCCTCGCGCAGGCATACCCTGAGTTATTTTCGGTCGTTTTGCATGAAGGTTGATGCCTTAGGTATTGCCATCTGCCAAGAAAATGCCGGACAAATCGCGAAACTGATCCGCGACATGACAGAAAGCAGCAAAAAAAGCAAGGGCACCACCGTGACCGAAACCACCATCCTCCAGCACATCAGAGCGGTGGAGTGGCAGCTGGACCGACTGGCGGAGATACGGCCTGATGCGCCGATCAAACCGCTGATCCTCCCTCGTGACCGCGCAAAAAGTGTCGCACCGGAGGCTGAACAGCAGAAGTACATCGGCGAGGCAGCCACCGTCTTGACGGTCGCGACCCTGCGCCGTCTGGTCGGGAACGGCCTGTCCCTCGGCGGCATTCTAATGCTGCTCGGCATGGCTCGCACGGCGGAGGCCTGCGCCCCCAAATTTGGAGAGATCGTCCTTCGGGACGACTACGCGGTCATTGCGATCGTTTGGCAGGCGGACGGCACAACACGCATTGCCGATTTGAAGACGGACAACTCTTACCGCCTCATTATTCTCCCAAAAATCGCAGCCGAGGCGATCCGGGCGCGCATGGCGTATCTGCGTGAGCTGGGGTACACAGAAGAGCAAATACGGGATATGCCGGCGGTTTCTGCCGAGCGGGATCCGACAACACAGGCAAGCCCGGCAGCGCTCAGAGCCTTCCTTCTTTCCATACTGACCCGGGCAATGGCTCTGGATGACAGCTATTGGGATGCCGTCAAAATACAGATGTCCGAGGAACCCGACATGGATGCCTACGGCAATCCGTCTAAGGACATAACCGCCTACATTGCCCGCCGCAGCCGCTGCACTGAGCTGTGCAACGGCTGCGGCATGGCGCCCTTGCTGGTTGACGCGATGATGGGGCACGCGCCCCCCAGGGGTGACAAGGCAAACTGGGATAACTATCTGCGTCAGCCGGACAACTGGCCTGTTGTCGCGCAGATGACCGAGCGTATCGTCTATGACCCGGATTGTACAATCAATCCGGCGTTTGCACAAACGCATCTCGCGCCGGGGGTATCCGGCAGATCCAACCAGACAAATATTGGTTTTACTTTTTCTGCAGATGAGGCGTGCACTATAGAAATTACAGCACAGACGGCTGAGATCGGTGACAACATCACTATAGAGACAGACGGAGAGATCCTGGAGAAAAACTGTGCGCCGGTGGACTTTGAGAGCAGCGCGCCGCCGCCGTTCCTGGCCCCGGTCCGCCCGCGCGGATACTATGAGCGTCTGCTGCGGGAGGCGGGATCATGGGACGCTGCGTCCTTCTATCTGGCACCTCCACCGCACAGTGGATCATAAATCTATGAGGTAAACGTTATGAGCAATTACAATCACATTCCCCTGACGGATGACTCCCGTTTCAGCGGCGGCGTCGATATCGGCGACGCCCAGAAAATCAAGGGATACTACGAGATTTTTGAACAGTTTCCGGTACACTACTCTCTCTGCCGGCAGGAGAAAACGGCACCGTATCCTCTGTGCGGCACCGTTTCCCTTCGCGATTCGCAGGATTCGGTCTTACATATGAAAGACAGCGATGGGAAAGAGGTACCTGCGCGTCTGCGCATCACCACGAAAAGCACGGACCCTAAAGAGGTCAAGCGGGAGATCGCCGAAAAAGCGCAGATACTGCACACAAGATTCGTCGGCACGGGAAAGGCCGCCGGCGCATACATCCCGATCGAACAGCTCTCTTTTGCCGAAGTCATCAATATGTACGGTGCAGAATACGCGCAGGCGCGAAGCCCCCATAATGACAGGCGGCAAAAGGATTGGCTGGATCTCCTCCGCCATGTCGCTGAAGGTTTTGCGGCGATTCCGTGCGCGAAGATCACGCAGCGGCAAATCGGCGAGTTTTGTGAGCAGCTCGGAGAGACGTGGTACAATAAGATCCGCGAGGCTGATTTCCTGATGGCATACGTCGCGGAGCGCCGCAAATATGAGCAGATCGCGAATCCCTTTGCACTGTATCGCGAGTCGCACGCGGTGTCGCGGAATACCCAACGGCTGCAGCAGTCCGCGGTATCCACAGACGTGCTTTCGCGCGACGAGGTGGAGCAGTTCGTGGCGCTCGTGCTTGAGCATCTCGGTGACCCGGATTATGTCGGGATCGGCCTGCTGCTTGGCACAGGCCTCGAGGCAAAGCAAGTCGCGGCGCTTAAGCACGGCAATATCTATGAGGACCCCGACAATAAGGGCAGCCTTATCCTGGACTACCATCAACCCGAGCTTTCCGGCAGCATGCACGACTTTTCGTTCGCGCTTTCGACGCTCGCGGCGCGCATCTGCTGCAAGCGCCGGGAAATGCTGGAGAAAGAAGGCCTTTCTCCCGAGGAAATCGCAGATCGCTGCATTGTAACCAACAGCGAAGAGTCGTATCCCGCGAGCAAGCTTACTGCGGCGAGTCGCAATTTGCTGCACAACTGCGGCGTCGGATTTGCGCAGCTGGCAGGACTGACCAGCAGCACGGAGGGCGCGGGCGTGCGGCTTTTGCGCAGCACATACGCGCAGCTCCTGGAAAAAGACGGCGGGCTCTGCGCGGACCCCACACTGCTCCAATACATGACGCACCGGCGGCCGGACGGCACACAAGGGGTGTTCTATCGCGGCTTCACGGATCCATATGCGCGTCGCTGCCAGGCGATCGCGCATCGGCGCATCCCGTGGAAGAACGAAAAAATGACCAGCAAGTTTACAGCAGTGGCCGGTGGACGGCAATCCGTACAGACCGTAAATCTGGAGGACGATGAAAAAACAGTAACGGCAACGGTACGCATCGCGCTCAAGCCCGGCGAAACCGTCCGGCTCTCATCCAACTACGGCATCCACACAAAGTGGTCGGCGGAAAGCGATGGCGGATCCGTGACCGGCAGCGAGGCGTAAGGAATAACCGTGCCGGCCACGGCATGGAGCCCTTTGTGATGGAGCACGCGGAAATGTCCTGATAGATTTAAAGAGCACCGGAGAGAATGCTTTGTCTTCTCTCCGGCATTTTTGGGTTCTTTTTCTGCTTGCATGACCTGCGCCATGAAACTGCCCATTGTTTGTGCTGCCTCGTCTTGCTTCCACCTTGTAGCGTGGGTGTAGGTACGGAGGGTGAATCCCGCGTCGTAGTGACCCAGCATACTGCTGACCGTTTTCACGTCCACGCCGTTTTGCAGGGCCATCGTCGCGAAGGTATGCCCTTACGGTATAATCACGACAAACCGAAAAAGCCCCGTATATCAAGGGTTGCAGGTTTATGGCAAGGTTTTCATCCTTTTCCAAACCGAAAAATCGAGCCGTGAAATAGTTATATCGCAGGGGGTGTTATAGTAACGACAAAAATAAAATACCGTTTGGGCGGGCTGTCAGCCGCCCAAGAAATCAGGACATTTCCTCTGAAAAGAATTGCTGTGCCCGACAGAGAGCAGACAAAGTCTGAGATCAACGAGAACTTTGAGTTCATCATTCCCAGAGAGAAGAATCTCCGAAATAAGCTGAAACCAAAAAGAGAGATCGCATAAATGCGATCTCTCTTTTCCATTGGATGCGGAATTCTGACTGTCGGAATCAGGCCTTGGCCTGCTCGGGCTTGTAGGTGATCAGCGAGACGATGATCAGCACGATTACGGACAGCAGGGAACTGGCAATGTCGCTGGGGATACCGAAAAAGGAGAAGCCGCTCCAGCCGAGGGCCACGAATACAAGGCCGCTGATCAGGCCAGCGTAGGCGCCGGCCTTGGTTGCCTTCTTCCACATCAGGCCGCAGACCACGGGTGCAAAGACGCCGGCGGTGAAGAGCGTGTAGGAAGAATTGAGGATCGTCAGCACGGAGGGGATTGCCAGCGCGATGACCACGGAGATGATGCCGATGACCAGCGTCGCCACGCGTGAGAGATTGAGCAACTTTTTCTGCACGGCGGGATCCTGCGTGTCCTCCTTGCAGAGGTAGCGAACATAGAAGTCATTGACCACATGGGAGGTTGCTGCGGTGAGGATGGAATCTGCGGTGGAAACGACCGCCGCAATGATCGCCGCCAGCGTGAAGCCGGAGAAGACCGGAGGCAGAACGCCGCGAATAACGGTCGGGATCACGAGGGATGAGACTGTGATCTCAGGATACAGCCCGCGCGCCGCCATACCGAGGAGAACGGGAAACAGGCAGATGAAGATGAGAATAATGCAGGAGAGGATCGCGGACTTGTAGGCTGTTTTGGTATCCTTGGCAGCGAAGAGACGCTGATAGACGTCCTGACCAATGAGCGTGTAGATGAACATGGGCAGGATTAGCCAGAGGACATAGGACGGCTCGGTTCCCTTGAGGATGTTATAGTAGTTGTCCGGCGGATTGGTTGCTGCGATCTTTTCCACGATCGCAGCCCAGCCGCCGCTCTTGACGATCGTGAAGATGGTTGCCGCGATCAGGCCGACGGCGGCCACAACGATCTGCACGAAGTCGGTGACGGTAACGGCCCACATGCCGCCGAAAGCGGTGAAGCCGATGAAGAAGGCAGCGACGATGATCGAGCAGGTGGTCAGCGAGCCGAAACCGAGGGAGGCGATGACGCTGCCCGCGGAGGTGACCTGACTGGCCAGAATGCCGATGAGTGCCAGCAGGGAGAGAATGGTGGTCAACAGACGCAGCACGGAGCTATTGTAGCGACGCTCTACGATTTCCGTCACGGTGTAGAGCTTCATGCCTTCCATTTTCTTGAGAATCAGGCAGACGGCCAGAATGCCCAGACCGCCGGCAATGGGACTCCAGTAGGCACTCAGGCCGGTGGAGAACGCCTCGCCGCCGACACCGATGACGTAGCCGCCGCCGAAATAGGTCGCAACGAGCGTGCCAGTGGCAAGACCGACGCCGAGACGGCGACCGGCGACCAGATAGTCGTCAAGACCTTTGTTGAACTTGTTGCAGTAAATGCCAACGCCAAAGATTGCTAGCAGATATAAGATGATGATCGTCAGTTCCATAAAAAACCTCCTCGTATAATAAGATTAAAGTTTGTCTCTGTCTTCCGTCTGCACACATCCGGCAGTCAGGGGCGGGAAACGGGGAAAGATGCTTCAGAATTCCAGTGCGCCGATCTCGTTCTCCACCAGATCGACAAGCGAGCAGTCGCGCACGCGGTCGGTGATGTAGGCGATGTCGGGATAGAGATAGCGGTCGTTGTCGACAAAGGGAACTTCCTTGCGGATGAAGTCACGCAGCTTTCCGAGCACCGGAGAGGGCTCAAGCGGCTTGAGGAAGTCCATTGCCTGCAGCGCGACATAAATTTCGATGGCGGTGACATACTGAAGCTTCTTCACGCCCATGAGCGCTTTCTTCGACGCGTAGTAGCCCATCGAAACAGGATCCTCCTGACCGGCGCAGGTGGGAATGGAGTCAATCGTTGCGGGAACGGCGAGATGCTTGATCTCGTTCATCAGACCGGCGGCGGTGTACTGCGGGATCATGAAGCCGCTATTGAGTCCGGGGTTTGAGACAAGGAAGGCGGGCAGACCGTCGTTGAGATTGCGGTTGACCATGCGGTCGGTGCCGCGCTCGACCAGATTGCCGGCGATCGCCGCGGCCATTGCCAGCATATCGGCGTGGGAGCCGACGAAGCTGCCGTCAAAATTACCGCACATCAGCGCAACGCCGTCGTCCTCACCCTCGGCAAAGATCTCGGGGTTGTCGCTGACGGAGTGCATTTCATTGACGATGACCTCATAAGCCTCGCTGATAAGCTTCTTTGCCGCACCGTGAATGTGCGCCATCGAACGCATGACATAGGCGTCCTGCACCTTGGAATTGCGGTATTTTTCGCCGATCTCGCTGCCGGAGAGCATGCGGCGCAGATTGCTCGCCGCCGCGATCTGCTCGTCGTGCTTCTTGGCCGCGTGAATGCGGGGGTCAAGCTCGCGGTCGGTGCCGCGCAGCGCTTCATAGCAAAGCGCGCCCGCGATTTCGACGTTCTGCATGGTGATAACGCTTTCGTAAAGCGCGAGCAGACCCATTGCGGTAACGGTGATCGTGCCGTTGAGCATGGACAGGCCCTCTTTGTAGGAGAGCTTCAGGCGCTCAATGCCGTATTTGGCCAGCACCTGATCCGCAGGCAGTGGCTCGCCATGATCGTAGATCTTGCCTTCGCCGATGTAAGCCATGACGAAGTGGCCCTCGACGCCGAGATAGCCGACGGAGCCCTCGCCGGGCGCCCAGGGATAGATGTCCAGATTCAGCATCTGACGAATGAGGTCGAGCGTTCCGATGCGGATGCCGGAGTGTCCCTTGCCGTCATTGAGAATGGTCATGAGCATCACGGCACGGGCCTGCTCACGGTCGAGCGGCTCGCCGACGGCGACAGAGTGCGTACGCACGATGTTCTCCTGCAGGGTTGTGGCATCTTCGGGGGAGATGGTGTAGCGCACGTTTTCACCAAAACCGGTGGTCACGCCATAGATGATGCGCCCCTCTTCTAGAAATTTGTCGAGCAAGCGGTGGTTGGCTTCGACCGTTTCAACCATCTCGGCGGAAAACTCGACCTTGGCTCCGTACTTGGCGACAGCAATGAACTCTTTGAGCGAGAGCATGCAGTCGGTGATGGTAACGGTCTGGATGCTTCTTGCTTTTTTGACAGACATATCCATGTGGTTCTACCTCGCTTCTCGTATTTTGTAAAGCGTTAAGCGCTTTACGCTTCATAAAGCAAAGTGCGCGCCAAGAATTGCTTTTCTTAAAAATGACAATATCCACAATAATTCCGTAAAAGCCATGGGAAAAGAGCATTCTTTTCGGATGAAAAAACGGGACCTGCGCTTTACCGCAAGTCCCGTTTGCAGCAAATAATCTTTGCAGCAAAATTTATTTTACATTGTATTTCCGTATGTAGTATTGAAGATTCTGGCGGCTGAGCTTTAAAAGCTCGGCCGTTTTGGTCAGATTTCCGCTGCAGGTGGCAAATGCGCCGCTGATGATCCGCCGCTCATAGTCTGCGCACAGAGCATTGAACCCTGCGGCGTAGCTGCTTTTATCCGGCCCGCTCTCCGGCGGCTCCGATATGACCGTTTCCGGTTCCGGCAGTACTGCGCCGCTCCGTGCGCCGGGGAAGTAAGAGGGAAGATCCCGCTCACGCAGCACACCGCCTTCCGATACATTGAGCGCGTAGCCGAGAATATGGAACAGCTCGCGCACGTTGCCCGGCCAGCGGTGGGCGTACAGCCGCTCCCAGAAGCCCTGTTCGATCTCGTTGACCGGCTCCACGCCCGAGGTGGAGCGGATGTAGTACCACACCAGCTCCTCCAGGTCGCGACCGCGTTCGCGCAGCGGCGGGATTTCAATCACAACAGAAGACAGCCGGTAAAAAATATCGCGCCGTAGCCTTCCGCTCTCCATCAGCGCGTAAACATTCTCGTTGCACGAGGAAATGATGCGCACATCAATGGGGATTTCCTTGGTTCCGCCGACGCGGCGCAGCTTTTTTTCCTGCAAAACACGCAGGAGCTTGGCCTGCATGGAAGGGCTCATTGAGTTCATCTCGTCGAGAAAGAGCGTGCCGTGGTTGGCCTCTTCCATCAGTCCCGCCTTATCCGCGCTGCCGGTAAACGCGCCCTTGACCGTACCGAACAGCGTTCCCTCGATTAGAGATTCGGGAATGGCCGCGCAGTTGACGGCGACAAAGTTTTTATCCCGCCGCGAGCTGAGCGCGTGGATGCCCTGGGCAAAAATCTCCTTGCCGGTACCGGTTTCGCCCTGAATGAGGATCGCGCTTTCATTCGGCGCCATTTTGCGCGCCAGTTCGACTGCCGAGACGAGCGCGGGCGAAAAGCCGATCAGGTTGCGCAGCGTGTAGCGCACATTGCCCTGCATGTGGACAGAAGGCTGTAAATGCTGTGAGAGAATGTTCTGATCCTCAAGCAGATCCGCGATCATCTTCTTGGTCAGCTGCATGTCGCGCTCGATGCTGATCGCGCCGAGCACACGCTCGCCCTGCATGATGAGGTGGGCCGCGTTGACCGTTTGCAGCTCCTTGCCGGTCATGGATTTATATTTGTCGAAGCGGCCGCTCACCGCCCGTTTTTCGCGCAGGGCTGTGATCGTCGTGCTGTACGTCTCGTCGACCTCAAAAATATCAAGCAGGCGTTTGCCCTCCCAGCTCATGCCGCTGGGGACGTCCAGCATTTTTCGGAACACACGGTTGAAATAGACCGCCCGCAGATTTTTGTCGTAAACCTGCACGCTGTCCGAGATCGCGTCGAGCGCGCCCTCAAGCAGCTTTTCTCGCACGTTTTCCCGTCGCGCCAGAATGCAATGCGTGCTGCCGTCGAGCGTACAGCGTGCGATGTCAAAGTGCTGACCCTGCCAGAGCAGCGAGCCGCCGGGAAGATCCCACGCAGCATCTGGAATCTTTAGAAGGCTCAGTCCCATCCAGCCCTCCGTCAGCTGTTCGGCTGCGGGGGAGAGCGGATGCGCCACCCACTCCACGTGCCGCACCGTCATGCGGTCATCCAGTATTACGATGAAATCCACCAGCTCGGGCATGCTCGGTACTCCTTTCGGGCGCCGCGGGACGCGACCTATATTTCTTTCACTATAGCATTTCCAGCGCACTGTGTCCAGAGGCAGACGCGCGGCGGGAGAGGAAAAGCGGCACCGCGCTTGTGAAGTGAACCCCAAAAGTTAGACAGAGTTTAAATATAAGCAGCCTGAACGGTCTGAATCCTGTACTGCACAGGGCTTAGCCCGTTTAGTTTTATTCTGATTCGGCGGTTGTTGTAATAGTCGATATACTTAACAATAGCTTTTCGAGCTGGTCAACGGAATCGATTTCTTCCAAATAGAACAATTCCGTCTTAAGCAGACCGAAGAAGTTTTCGACGACAGCATTATCCAAGCAGGTCGCTTTGCGAGACATACTTTGTGTAATTCCTTTTGCTTTCAGCATTCGCTGGTAGGTCTTCATCTGGTACTGCCAACCTTGGTCTGAGTGCAGAATAAGATTGTCCACTTTGTCGGGAAGTTTCTGAAAAGCATTTTCAAGCATATCTGTGATCCGTTTGAAATCAGGATGACGGCTATGGTTGTAGCTGACCACTTCTCCATTAAACAAATCAATAATTGGCGACAGGTAGAGCTTTCTGTTCATTGACCTTGAATTCAGTGACGTCTGTAATCCACTTGCGGTTTGGTGCATTTGTTTTGAAGTTCCGCTCCAACAGGGTTGGAGCTACTTCGCCAATCTCACCTTTGTAAGAATTGTACTTTCTTCTTTCACGGACATGGCAAACTAAGTCCAACTGTTTCATGAGTTTCTGCACGGTCTTGTGGTTGATGCAAATGCCGTTGTTATGCAATTCTTGCGTAATTCTGCGGTATCCATACCGTTTCTTGTTCTTATTGAAATTGCAACGAGTTCCTCTTTTGCCATCTGATATCTCGCCGGCTCTTTAGACCGGTGCAAATAGTTCCTTGCGCCCTGTTTCCGTGGTGGTGGGTTCCTTGGTGGTGGCCCAAATCTCTCCCAGCGTGTGGTCAGCCTGCTCGGTTTCGCCGCAGGTGCAGCTGCGCTGGTGCTGGGCGTCGTTCAGGGGTTCTCAGTCGCCGAAGGAGTGCGTATGCGCCGGCGGATTCGGAGGTGTCGGCGTCTTGTTGATGCAGCTATAGAACGAGGAGAACGTTGCATAGGTTCCACCAAGATACCAATATGCGGCTATCTTGCCTCACACATTCAGAAGGACTATCAGCTCATCGCGCTGCAATAGCTCACCGGCATCGGCGGCGCCGCAGCCCCGCAGGAGGGCATGGCGCTGTATGTCAAGGAGGACGACGGCATTATCATGGCGAAGGTGCGCCCATGTCCGCCTTTTTGCTATTGCAGCGCAATCGACAGCATGATGCGATACGGCTGACGATGCCCTTGAATATATGCTCGGTGAGGATCGTTTGAGGGTAACCGCAAAAGCAGACAGCGGCTGGACAGACATGGGACAATATCCTCACATAAAATAAACGGAAGGGAGACTCCCTCATGAGTCTCCCTTCCGCTATGATAGGATATGGTCATTTTTCGCTGTGCTTGTCGCGCTCCATGGTCTCGGCGATGGCGCGGCGCATAAAGGCAGCGGTACTTTCTCCCATTTGCGCGGCATGGTTATGGACTTCATCTAATTGTTCCTTGGGAATACGCACTTTAAAGTCAGCGAATTGGGAAAGGTATTTTTTTATCGACTTCTTTCTAGCTTCTGTCAGTGGCTTTCTATCTTCCATATTCTCTGCCTCGTATTCATATATCAAAAAATTTTTTGATAGCGGTTGACAGTATGGGGTCATACGTTGTATGATGTACCCAAGTTAAAAAGTAGCAGCACGTGAGAGCTGGACCCTCCCACGTGCCTGCACAGGTGACTAGGGCACCGGCACAGTAGTGAAACTACGCTACGGGGGGTATTATACCCATTTCTGAGCCGTCGCGCAAGCCCCGTTTTGGGGGAGCGGCGGCAGAATGGGGCCTCCTTATGAATGTAGCAAAGCGCTATGCGGGTACCGGCCTGCATAGCGCTTTTTGACTGCATTATTTAAGGAGGATTCCATCATGAACGAAATGAAGCAGCTCAACCACGATTATCTCACCATCAACGAGGTCAAGGATTACCTCAACATCAGCCAGTCCAAGGCGTATGAACTGGCGCACCGCAATGCCTTTCCGATTTGCCGTTTCGACGGCAGCATTCGCATCCCCAAGGCTTCCTTCCTTGCGTGGATCGAGACGAGAACTCTTCTGCCCGGCGGCCTGATGCCGGGCGCGTAAGGGGAGGCGATATCATGGCAGGAAAACGCTCAAACGGCGAGGGCTGCATCCGCAAAACAAAAAGCGGCAGCTGGCGCGGAGAAATTATGGACGGCTACACGCCGGAAGGGAAGAGGCACATCGTCCGTTTCACAGCCAAGACACGCGCCGGGGTGCTCGATAAGCTCCGCGCATACCGAGCCGAAATGGAATCCGGGGCACGCATCGACAAGAAGATGTGCTTTTCCGACTGGGCAGACACCTGGTACGGCGACTACAAGAGCGAGGTGCAGCCCTCGACCTATTCCGGCTATCAGTACACGCTCAAGGCGCTGAAAAGAGGCTTTGGGGAGCAGCCGCTCGCAGAGATCCTTCCCATCCACATCAACCGTTTTCTGGACAAGCTGAGTGCCGACGGCTACTCGCTTTCGATGATCCGCAAATGCCGCGCCATGCTCATCCAGATCTTCGATGCCGCTGACAGCAACGGATTGGTTCTCCGCAATCCTGCGCGCAAGACCAAGACCGTGCGCAGCAAGCAGAACGGCTTTCGCGGAGAGCATAAGGAAAAGGACGCGTTCACGGAAAGGGAAGTCACCCGACTGATAGGGGCGCTGCCGGACGATCTGCTCGGCAACAGCATCCGCACTCTTTTGTGCAGCGGGATGCGCGTGCAGGAGCTGCTGGCACTGCGCCCCGAGGACATCAGTGAGGACGGCTCTGTGATCCACGTTGAATACGCCGTGAAGATGGTAAATGGCGTGCCGCAGCTCGGGCCGCCCAAGAGCGCCCGCAGCCGTCGTGTCATTCCGATCCCGGAACAGTTTCGCCCCTACGTTCGGTATCTTCGAGAGCACAGCGGCACACCCTATGTCTGGACCTGCCCCGGTGGGACCCCGCTCTATGGCATCGGTTCCTTCCGCCGGCGATTCTACACGGCGCTGAAAAATGTCGGTCAGGTGCGGCCGCTTTCGCCGCATTGCTGCCGCCACATCTATGTGACGATGCTGCAGGCAGGCGGCGTTCCCATGGAGACCATTGCGGCGCTCACGGGACACGCAGACATTAAAACGACCGAGGGCTATCTGCATCAGTCCGCGCCTGCGCTCGCCAAAGCGGTCGAGGCGCTCAACGCCAAGGCGGATCCCTGAACCGCCGGAAAGGAAACCATATGGATAAGAAGCCCGCCACGGCGAAGGCCTTTACAGACGAGGAAAAGTGGGAGATCAAGGAAAACGGAAAGTACATCCTCACTGCCATGGATACCATCGGCAAGAATGGGGATGCCTACTGCACGGATGAGAGCCTGTTCCGCGTCAGCAAGACGGTGAGACCTGACCTCACCAAACAGCAATTCTACACGGATAAATCTCTCCTGCTGCAAGCCGCCTTCCTCCATCAGGAGGGGTGTCATCTGTATGCCCAGCGGACATGGGAATATGAGGTGACTGCGGCGGAGCAGCTCGCTGACATCCTTAAAGACCCGGCTTTGCCGGTCATGGAGATCCCGAAGGAGCTCCGCGCCGGGGACATACTTCTCAGCGAGCAGCAGCGCAAGGCGATCGGTCTGGCGCTGAACAGCCGCCTCGCCGTCATCCTCGGCGGCGCCGGCAGCGGCAAGACCACGCTCATTGAAGCCATTGTACACTGTTTCAGAGGGAGCGTTGACAGTTCCGAGGCATATGTGCTCGCCGCCCCGACCGGCAAGGCTGCGCGCAACCTCACCGAGCGCACCGGGATTGAGGCGCGCACGGTCCACGGCGCACTGGGGAAGGTCCCGGATGCAAACTTTCTGGACGCCGTTTGCTGGATCCGCACCGGACTGGTCGTTGTCGACGAGGCGTCGATGGTGTCGCTGGAGATGCTCGCCGGTATCCTGAACCGTGTTCGCAGGAATTGCCGCGTCGTCCTGCTCGGCGATCCGAATCAGCTGCTGTCCGTGGGGGCAGGGAATGTCCTTTCCGACCTTCTGAAGCTCGGCGTCCCCTCGATCTTTCTGGAGCAGCAGTACCGTCAAAGCGCGGCTGCCGCGGCGCTGCGGCAGAGCGTCGCAGCCTTCCCGAAGCTGAGCGATGAGCGGGAACTGCAATGGGATGACAGCTTTCGTCTGCTTTCCGCGGATAGTAAGATCATTCCCGATCTTTTGTGCGAGGAGGCTGCGCGGCGCTACTGGGCGGGCGAGAGCATTCAGGTCCTCTCTCCGGTGAAGACCAAAACCGACTTTTCCGTACAGGCGCTCAACACGCGCCTGCAAAATGAAGTCAACCCGCTGACAGCGGAAAAGCAGACATGGGGAGCATTCCGTGACGGCGACCGTGTCATCGTTACGCAGAATAACTCCTATTACAACATCTGCAACGGCGATGTCGGCGTGCTGTATATTCGCGGAGAGAAGCCCCACCGTGTCGCCACGCTTGCGGTCAGAGGCACGTTGAAGACCTGGCAGATCGACTGTGTGGAGAAATACGGCGCTGCCAATGACGACGCGCCCCCACCGCGCCTTGCGCTTGCCTATGCGCTGACGGTACATAAAAGTCAGGGCAGCCAGTATGACACTATCCTCATGCCGGTGAGCACGGCGACTGCAAAAATGCTGTATCGCAATCTGCTCTACACCGCGATCTCGCGAGCGCGGAAGGAGGTCATCCTCGTAGGGAGCCGCGAGGCAGTGAACACCGCAATGCAGTGCATCCCGTACCCGCGCAAGTCCAAGCTCGTCGCCCGAACCAATCTGCTGCGTCTCAGGCGCAGCGCGTGAGGCGGCGATACCGTGGGGCGCAGGCTCGGCAAAAGTAGCATTGATGTGAATAACTTCGACAGAAAAAAAGTTTTTCACATCAATGTGAAAAACTTTACTTAATGCCGTAGATGTGCTATCATGGTTTCAAGGTGGTGACAGAATCATGGAGTTAAAAAACAGATCGCAGTACCTTGATAAGCTCATTTCCGTTCAGGATATGGAGGTCATCAAGGTCGTGACCGGAATCCGGCGCTGCGGCAAATCCAGCCTGCTGAAATTGATGATGGCACATCTGCGGGAACAAGGCGTCATGGAGGAACAGATCCTCTCGATGAACTTTGAGTCCATGCAGTTTGCCGATATGGACAGCAAGAGCCTCTATCAGTATGTGACGGAACGCGAATCCAAGGGCAAGCGACTCTACCTCTTTTTGGACGAGGTGCAGAAGGTTCGGGACTGGCAGGATGCCGTGAATTCCTTCCGCGTGGATCTGGATTGCGACATTTATGTGACCGGCTCCAACGCCTACCTGCTGTCCTCCGAACTGTCCACGTATCTGTCCGGACGCTATGTGGAGATCAAGATGCTGCCGCTGTCCTTCCGTGAGTTTTTGGACTTCCACGGCTATTTGCTGGAGGAGTACAAAGCCCCTAACGGCACTATGAAACAGCGCGCCAAGGGAAAAGACGGCGAAGCGTATGAGCTGCGCGACCTGTTTGAAGCCTACGCACAGTTTGGCGGTATGCCGGCGCTGGCCGAGGCGGAGCTGGATCAGGAGCGCGCCAATATGCTGCTGGACGGCATTTATTCCGCTGTTGTTGTGCGGGATATTCTGGAACGCGGCAAACGGAAAGAACAGCGGGCCGTTACCGACGCGCTGCTGCTCCGCAAAATTATCCTGTTTCTGGCTGATAACATCGGCAACAACACCTCGGCTGCGTCCATCGGGCGCACCCTTGTCAGCGAGGGCCTGCTGGACGATGGCAGAAAGACCAAGCCTGCGGTGCAGACCATCTCTGCCTACATTGATGCACTGTTGGAGTCCTATATCTTTTATGAGGTCAAGCGGTTTGACATCAAGGGAAAGGACTACTTGCGGACGTTGGGCAAATACTATATCGTCGATCCCGGCCTCCGCACCTATCTGTTAGGAAACCGGGGCGGCGATGTGGGACACATTCTGGAAAACATCGTTTATTTTGAACTGCTGCGGCGTGGTTATGAGGTGGCTATCGGCAAGGTCGGTGAAAAGGAGATCGACTTCATCGCAACAAAGATGAATGAGAAAAAGTATATCCAAGTCACTGACAACATGAACGCCCCCGAAACCCGCGCACGGGAGCTTGCACCGCTACAAGCTGTGCAGGACAATTACGAGAAGATCGTGATTGCCATGGACTGCGACCTCATCAGCGATGTGGACGGTATCAAAATCGTAAAGGCGCTGGACTTTTTGCTCAACGAAGGATAATTCCATGCCAAAAAGGGAGGCTGCGCTTCATGCACAGCCTCCCTACATTCCGTTCCCTCCCGCGTCCTCCGGCTCAAAGGGGCGAAGGGCGTGGTAAATCTTTTGCCGCTCTCCGGCGCCGCGATACGCGGCAAGAGGGCGAAACGGCGGACGTTTTCCCGTCTTTCTCTGCTCACGGTAGCGCAGCACCAACACGGCAGGCGCGACAGGCAGCAGGAGGGGATGCTCCTTGCAGGCAGGCCAATGGGTATGGCAGGTCTCCACGCCGGTGCGGAAGAAACTGACCAGTCGATTTTCCGCCCGTCCATCGGTAAAGAGCCGCTGCCCGTAGCGCTCCTCCTTGCAGCCGAAGTTCCCGGTACGCAGGATATCCGCAAGCAGCGCGCGGCACAGCGCCTCATCCGCGGTCATGCACCACGGGGCATCCTCCCGCGGCAGGCCAAGCTCCTCCACGCAGATGCGGGTAATGACCCGTGCGAAGGGAAACAGTCCGAATCGGGACAGCTTTGGCAGCAAGTCCTCCCACCGCTCCGGCGTCATATCACGGTGGACAAACACCGCCCAATCGCAGAGCTGCCGCAGCCCCAGTCCGCTGCTTGTGATATGCTCCAGCTTGTGAAGCAACAGCAAAACAGCCTGACGCTCCGGCGGCAGGACGGGAAGACCGCCGCGAAGGACTCCTTCTCCCGCGGCATTCTGGAAATACTCGCGTAAAGGCGCACCGCTGGCGCCCAAAGGGATACCGGGCGGCTCAAAGTGCAGCTCCACGAGGAATTGCTCCCGATGCATCGAGCGGTGGAACGGATGCTCGTCCTCCGGCGGACAGTAGCCCCTTGCGCAGAGGATCGCCTCCGCTTTTTTTACATCAGCAGGGAAGAGCAGCAGGTCAATGTCTCCGGCGCAGCGCAGCTCCGGCCGGGGATAGCACGCGGCAGAGGAGCTGCCCTTCAAAATCACGCAGGGGAGCCCTGAAAGTGCCTTCAGCACCTCCTGCTGCTCGCCGAGGATTTGCTCGTTATACCACATGGCAGAGAGGACCTCCTGCCGCCAGGGGACGGCTGTCTCCTTTGGGATGGCAGCTCGCTCCTGTTCCGTCAGGCAGTCATAGACCAGCAGATGAACGCTGTGGCTGGCGGCCTCTTCAAAAATGCTCTGCCAGTCCACATCCGATGGCAGCGGCAGTTCACATCCAAAGAGGGCGCGGCGCAAAAGGGTCAATAAGCTCTGTTCCGTATCCGTCATCGGGCTGACACCTCCAAGCCGCAAAAAAGTTGAATACAGTATAGCAGAAAATGACAAATACCACAAGCACCTGCTTTTCCGCGTCTCCGACCATGGGCGTTCTATAGGATCGCGCGGAGGGGAACGCGGTCGAATCATTGAACAAAATCAAATTTTTGTTCAATATAGGGGAGGGCGCATAGCGCATAGCGCGCCAAGCGCCCCTTTTTTTATCCTCCCCATTCCGACAAGCTGTGCAGCGTGATGTTCTCCGGCTTGCTCACCGCTTTCATCGCTTCAATGGCGGCAGTGCAGTCTGTGTAAACGTTCAGCTTCTCGCTGCGGTTGAACTGTGGGTCGACCGCAAAGCCTGCGTCCGAGGGCCGCAGCAGCACCAGCGCCGAAGCGCCGGGGATCACGCACTCTCTCAGCAGACGGGAAACGTTCGCGCCGAGGATCACCGTATGATACAGCCCGCTGCCAAGCTGCTCGTCCTTCGCCGCACCCGCGTAGGCCCCCTCGCCGGAAACGGTCACCGTTTTCGTGCCCGCGTTGTAGCTCCAATATGTCCCGGGGCCCGCGATCTTCGGGTTTCCCAGTTCCTCCGGCACGTCCATCCCCTGCATATTGTAGGCAGGCGCCGACGCTGCGGCATATTGGTACTCCGTGCCCGCCCTTGCGTTGATGTAGAAATAGTTGAAGCCCGCACTGTTTCCCGGCGAGACCGTGTAGACCATGACCGCGCCATTCGGTTTTGTGAAGGTCGCCGTCCCCTCCTCGATCGAGGGAAATCCGATCTTCAGCGTGACGCCGATCTCCGCGAACGCCTTTGTGAGCAAAAGCCCATGCTCTTTTATGTCTTTTTGCGGAATGCTGTTGCAGGTATACCAGCCCTTTTCCGCGCAGAGCGCGAGCTCGTCGTCCATCAGGCGGCAGAAGTTCTGATAGGCCTCCTCTGTAACGATCACGGAATCGTCGAACAGCTCCCAGAAAAAGCTCTGTGTATACGCCCTGTCGTAGGCGTTGCCCATGGAAAAATGCCGCTGGAGCCGCTTCAGCAGCAGATACTTGTACTGATTGGATGTATAGCTCATACCCCGCCCCGCTTTCTTCTGACACTGCCGTAGCGCTTGACCGCGTGGCGGAACTCTCCAAGGGAAAAGTCCGGGAACAACGTTTCGGTGAAGTAAAGCTCTGAATAGGCGGACTGCCAAAGCAGGAAATTGGAGAGCCGCTGAAAGCCGCCCGTGCGGATGATGAGGTCAGGCTCGGGAAGATCCTGATACAGCGCCGCCGTGATCTCCTCCTCCGTCCGCGCGCCCTTGGCAACGGCGTCCACGATCTCCATCCGCCCGGAGTAGTTGCAGCACAGGTTCAGCGTCAGGCCGTCACAGTGGGCGGTCTCGCGCTGGATGCGCTCCATTTTTTCGATGCTCTCAGGCGGAACGCGCTTGTCCGTCCCGGAGATGAGCACGCGGATGTTGTTTGCCGCAAATTCCCGATACCGTTCAAAATACCGGTTCGCCATGGAAAAGAGCGCGTCCACCTCCTCCTTGGGCCGATTCCAGTTCTCCCACGAAAAGCAGTAGACAGACAGGGCCGGAATGCCCATGTCCACACACCAGTGCATCATGTCCTCCACCTTGTTCAAGCCCTGCTCGTGCCCCAAGGAGCGCTCCAGACCGCGCTGCTCCGCCCAGCGTCCGTTTCCGTCGGCGATGACCGCAACATGGTTCAGCCGGTTCACGATTTCGCCCCCTTCTCGGCGGTCGCCGGATAAACGGCGGTCACAACGCCGCTGTTCGCAGCATTGCTGACGCTCGCCGCGCCCGCTGCCGTGAAGAAGTTCTCCGCCACGCCGTCAAATGTATATCCGACCTTTGCCTTCAGCGTGATGGTCGCCGTGTAGACCGTAGCGTAGTTAAATGCCACAGCGCTCGGCGACCACGCGACCGTGCCGGTGAACTGTCTGCCCTCCTGGACGACCTTCTTGGGATATTTGCGCGCAACCGGCGCGGGGATGCCCTCGATGACGGGCTCCGTCACCGTGACACGTTCCGCCTCTTCAAGCCCGAAGATGGCGACGGTCAGTTCCCGGCTCGGCGCGTTCACAGCGGAAATGGTGATGGTGGTGAAGCCCACCGTGTTTGTATTCTTGTTCGGAGCGGTAACAGCGGTGTTCACAATGGTCAGCGCCGCTGCGATCACCGCCTGCGTGTTGACGGTGGAGGAATCGGACGGCAGACCGAGCTGCACGCCGTTTTCGCCGATCTTGTAGCCCTCGGCGGTCAAGGTGTAGGTCGTCCCCTGCTCGGCGGTGTCCCAGCCGGTGAGCGTGAACAATACCGGCGCGGCGACCACATAAGCGGAGCTGCCGCCCCCGCTCTCTTCGAGCGTGCCGGTCAGCTTCTGCCCCTTGGCGTAGGCGGTCTTGCCCTTGCGCACGTCGCCCGCCTCCGCCGTCGCGTCGCCCGTGTCCGTCCCGGTCTGGATATTTGCGATGGTTTCCGGCATCTGCGCGAGCGTCAGCTTGTCCGTGCCGCCGTTTTTCGCGCGGATCGCGTCCGCGATCGCCGTCAGCTTGTCAGTAAGTGCCATTTTCGACCACCCCCAGCCGTCCGTCGATGTATTCCCGCATGGCGCTTACATCGTCCTCGGTCCAGTAGTCCACGCCGCGAATCGGCGTTTTGCCGTCCACGCCGTCCTTGCCGTCTGTCCCATTTCTTCCGTCTGTCCCGTCCTTGCCGTTTACGCCATCTTTGCCGTTTACGCCATCCAGTCCCTTCGGCAGTGGGAAAGCACTCTCCTTGTAGCTGTGGCTATCCAGTTCCCACAGCATCCAAAAGCCGTTTTCACCGGGGATGGGCGGATGACCATTCATCTCCCGGACGTTGGACTCCAAGCGGATGAACTCGCCGGGCGAGGCGGGCCATTCGCCGTCCGTCAGACTTTCCGCCACAAAAACGCTGATCACATTGCTGTGCTGTACGGTCACGCCGTCGGTGCGGAGCGTTCCCACCAGCTGCAGGCTGTACCAGCCCCACAGCGCCAGATGCTTTTCCGTCAGCACGCAGCCCACGTCCCCCTCCATGGGGCTCAGGGGAATGACCTCGTACCAGTCCCCCTTCCGTACCCGCATCTCCCAGTCATAGCCCTGCGGCGTGCCGCGCACCAGCAGCACACGGGAAAGGTGGTCGTACTGGCGTGCCAGAATACTGCCGTCGTGTGAGATCTCCCAATCTTTGAAATAAATCATATTTGCTCCCCCCTATTCTTCTATTATTCATCAAATTTTGGAAGAACGCTTCCGACCTAACTCTCAGAATCACGACACGCCATCAATATGCAGTAAAAATTTTTTCGTTATGACATCATTTCGACCATTCTCCTCTTGACGGCATGACATTATAATGTCATAATGTTGGCAACGAGCGGTTGCTGCGGGCCAGCCCGCAGCCGTGCAAAACGATTTCATCTGGAATTTTCAAGGAACGACATCAAACGACGCACAAACGGAGGTCTTGTCGATGGAACAGGAAAAGAAGGTCAAGCTGCTGGTCTACGCCACGGAGGACGAGCGGGCACGCATCAAAATGGCCGCGGCCAAGCTGCACATGAGCATGAGCCAGCTGATCCTGGACAGCGTGCTGGAGCAGGTCGCCAGCATTGAGGAGCTGGAAAAGAACGGAGGGAGCCAGTTATGAAAACGATCGCTGTCATGAACCAGAAGGGCGGCACCGGCAAGACCACCAGCGCCATCAATCTGGCAGGCGAACTGGTCCGCCGGGGCAAAAAGGTCCTTATTGTGGACATGGACACCCAGGGCAACGCCACCAGCAACCTCCAACTGACGGACGTGTCCCCTTTCACCCTGACCGACGTGATCGTATCCAAAAGCGCCGTCCTGGCGGACACCATCTGCCACACCAGCATCGAAAACCTCGATCTCATCCGGGGCGGCGGTCTGCTGGCGCCGGCACTGGCAGCCATGCAGGAAATGCCCTTCGGCCGGGACACTACCCTGCGCCGCCTGCTGCCGCAGCTTCCCGATACATACGATTTTGTATTTTTTGACTGCTCTCCTTCCCTTGAGAGCCTGTTTAACATCAACGTACTGGTAGCCGTTGAGTATGTTCTCATCCCCATCAAGGTGGACAAGAACTCCATCGAGGGCTATGACGTGATGCTGGAAACCATCCAGTCCGTCCGCGAGATCGCCAACCCCGACATTCGCGTGCTGGGCATCTTTATGACGGCGGTGGAGGTCTGCTCCAGTCTCGATAAGGAAATGATCTCCCACTTCCCTGCCATGCTGCCCGATCTTGCGTTCCGCACCTTCATCCGCAAGAATATTGACGTCAAAAAAGCGCCTCTGGCGCTTCAACCCCTTTGCTTCTTCTCTCCCCGCTGCGCCGCGACTGTCGACTATGCCGCTTTGTGCGACGAAATGCTTGAAAGAATGGGGGGCTGATGAATGGCGAGCAAGAAGAATCCCTCCATTTTCTCCACGCTGCAAAAGACCACCGCCAATGCCAGCGCCGTGAACGGTGAATTCACCCACCAGATCCCGCTGGACGCGCTGGAGGATAACCCCCTGAACCGTTTTTCCATGGCGGAGGATGAGGAATTTCTCTCCACCATGCACTCCATGGAGAAGGACGGCTTGCTGGAGGATATCATCGTCACCCCGTCGGACACGGAAGGCCGTTACCGCATCATCAGCGGTCACCGGCGCGTCCACGCCTCCCGAAAGCTGGGCCGCGCCACCGTGCCCTGCAAGATCCGCCATTACGACAGTAAGCTTTCCGAGCTGCGGGCGCTGATGGGCGCCAACATCCACCGCCGGAATATCTCCGCCTTCGACATGGCGCGCCAGTTGGAGACCCTGCGCAGCACGCTGGCGGAAGAGGGCGGGCTCCCCGATAATGTGAAGGAGCAGTCGGAGCTGATGGCATCTCAGGTCGATCTGAGCCGCGCCACCGTGGAGCGGTATCTGGATCTTCTGAATCTGGATGAGACCGTTACCGCGTGGGCGGAAAACGGGCAGATGACCATGACCGATGCCTATGAGCTGGCACGTCAGAAAAACATCCATCTTCAGCCCGTCGTAGAGGAGTATGTTGCCCGGAACGACGCCAAGGGCGACCTGCCCGCGCTGGTGCACCGCGCCATCGCATGGGCAAAGGCAGCCGAACTCCCCCCTCCCCCGGCAAAGCCCGCCCAGAGCGCCAACCCCCTGCGGACGGTCGACTCCTTCGGAAGATCGGTCCGGCGTAGCATCGCCCAACTGAAGGAGCTGGATCTCAGCACGGACGTGGACAAGGACACCGCCAGGAAAAAGCTTGACACCTGCCTTGAAAATCTGGAGGAGCTGCGCCGCACCGTGGAGACGCTCAAAATGGTTTTGGACGACTGACTTACGGAAAACAAAAACCGCCCAAAACGGGTCCTATACAAAAAAATCCGACGCAAATGCGTCGGATTTTTTTCTTCTCTGGACAACGCCGCTTTTGCAGCACGATACGCCGAATTTCAGAAAATGCCTTGGAATTATGACCTTTGCGCGGAAAAACGTGTGCTGCGCCTGCCCCTGAACAGGCTTGACCGGCAGCACTGTGCAAGTCGTGCTGCCGGTCAAAAGAGACTTCTCTATTGCCTTTTGAGGTGTCTGTACCTTTATCCGTACTGGTAGAAGAGAGAGGCGAAGCCGCCCGAATGGACCAGGCACGCACCGTCGCTTTTTACCTCGCCGCGGCGGAGCAGATCGCACATACCCCAAGCTGTCTTGGCCGTGTAGATGCGCTCAAGGAGCACGCCCTCCAACTGCGCCATCTGCTCGATCATCGCGTCCGACTGTTCGGTGGGAATTCCCCAGCCGTCGCCGCGGTACTGCCCGTGAACGGTCATGACGGACGAGATGGGAACAGGAGGCGTAAGGCCGGTGTAGCGCTCCAATCCGCGGAAAAGATCGTCGAGTATGCTCTCAAGCTCCTCCTTCGTGTTCTCCACGGAGACGACGTGCACATGGAATGGTGCACCCAGAAGGGCTGTGCCGTACACGATGCCCGCTGCCATTCCGCCGTTCCCGCCGGGGACGAACAGATCGTGGATCTGCGCGCCGGCGGGAGAATTCACCAGCTCGATCGGCAGGTGGAAATAGCCGACGGCAGCATGAACGGAGGTCGCGCCATTTTCCACGACAAAGGGCTTTTTCCCCTCCTGCCGCAAGCGCTCAGTCAGCTCCTCCACATAGACATTGCGTTCCGTTTCCGGGATAGTCCCCACATAGTGCTCCTCCACGCCGGAGAGCTTGTTGAGCAGGATGTTGCCCGCAAGATGCGTGGGCTGATCGTTGTTGTGCACCAGAATACACTTGATCCCCAGCCGGCAGCAGGCGGACGCGGCGATAGAGCACAAGTTGGAGTTCTCCTGCCCGGAGGCGATCACCACATCGCAGCCCTGCGCCTGTGCCTCGCCCAGCAGGTATTCAAGCGGACGGACCTTGTTGCCGCCGGAGCCGACGCCGTTGAGGTCGTCGCGCTTGATGTAGAGCGGGCAGGTATTCAGCTTCCGCTCCAGACGCGGCAGACGGTGCACAGGGGTAGCAAAATCGCACAGCCTGCTGCGCGGAAAGGCTGTCAGGGCAGCTTCCAGTTCGATTCCTGTCATATGCGCACTCCTTAGAGGGGCTTGCCGGTCTGCTTGTCGTACTTCTTGCACTTGAGCGTGAAATGCACCGTCTCATTGCTCTTGAACACGCCGAAGCCGATAAACGCCGTGACGACCGCGAGAATGGGAGAGAGCAGCGCGATCAGGTTGAAGGGCAGATACTGGGCGACAGACACGCCGAACAGACCCGTATACAGGATGGCAGAGGCGTCCCAGGGCACGATGGAGCCGAGCACGGTTCCCGTGCACTCAAGCGTGCGGGACATGACGCAGGGATTGACATCCATATCGTCGAACGCGTTTCTGAACGCGATGGCGGGAAGGCTGAGGGTGCAGGACTGACCCGCGCCGCCAAACATCAGCACAATGCCGGTCACGGTCAGGGAAAGCACCAGACCGCCGACAGACTTGACGACCTTGCACAGGCTGTCCATCAGGCGATGGAGCACGCCGGTGCGCTCGAAAATACCGGAGAACATACCCGCGCCGATGCACAGGAAGATCGTTTCCGCCATACTGAGGGCGCCGCCGCGGGAGAGGAGCTTGTCCACATCCGCATTGCCGGTTGCGCTCACAAAGCCGTTGATGGCGGCGGAGATCACATCGTTCAGGGAAGCACCCTGGAAGACCATCGCCCAGATGCAGCCGATGACCAGACCTCCGGCAAAGACGGGGATGGTGGGCTTGCGCATGGCGGAGAGCACCAGAACGAACAGGAGCGGCACCAGCATCAGCACGCTGACATGGCAGGAGCCAAGCAGGCTGTCGGAGAGGACCTTCACGGCGGAGAGGTCAACATCGCCCGAGGCGTAGCGCATCCCCAGCAGCCCATACACCACGATGGAGATGAGCGAGGCGGGAACGGTCACGTAAAGCAGGGACGTGATGTGGTCGAACAGCTTGACGCCGGAGGTCGCGGAGGCCAGCAGCGTGGTATCGGACAGCGGGGAGAGCTTATCGCCGACCAGCGCGCCGGAGATGATAGCGCCTGCCGCCATCTCAACAGGAACACCGAGGCCCTGCGCGATACCGATCAGTGCGATGCCCATCGTGCCCGCGGTGCCCCAGGAGGTACCGGTGACGATGGAGGTAATGATGCAGATGATGAAAGCGATCGGCAGGAAAATTTTCGGGTTGATGAGGTTCACGCCGTAGTAGAGCATGGTCTGCACGCTGCCGGCGGAAATCCACACGCCGATGAGCATACCGATGAGGATCATCACGATCACGGTCTGGTTGACGCGGCCGATGCCCTTCATGGCGGACTCTTCCAGCTCATCCCAGGAGTAACCGAGGTAGATGCCGAAGAGCCCCTCCACGCAGATCGCCGCCGTCAGGCCGAGCATGATGCTCACGCCCTGGAAAATGAGGGTCAGCAATACCGCAAGCGGCAGCAGGAAGCCGAGCAACGCCAGCCCCGTGGACAGTTCTTTCTTTGCTTTCACTGTAATTTCCTCCTTCAAATAAAATATGGTTTATCAGGTCATTTTCAGGTGTCGATCTCTGCGATCGCTTCGATCTCGCACAGCACGCCCTTGGGGAGCGCACGCGCCGCCAGGCAGGAGCGCGCGGGCTTCTGGGTGAAGTATTGCTCATAAACGGCGTTGAAGGTGGCGAAGTCTGCCATATCCGCCAGGAAGCAGGTCGTCTTGACGACCTTTTCCATGCTGCTGCCCGCAGCGGTCAGAATGGCTGCCACGTTTTTGCAGGACTGGTGCGCCTGCGCTTCAATGCCCTCAGGTACAGCGCCGGTCTCGGGAACAGCAGGGATCTGACCGGAGGTGAACACTACCCTGCCCATGCAAACCGCCTGAGAGTAGGGGCCGATCGCGGCCGGCGCCTGAGAAGTTTCGACTTTTGTCATAGAATGATCTCCCATCCTGCCGCTGGTGCGGCATAGTATTTCTTGCCCTGGCAGCCCCGCACACACATATGGAATAGGCTGCCGGTCAGGTTAACTTTAGATTAGCAATGAATTATAATTTAGTCAATAGTTTTTTTCTCATCCGCATTAATTTATCTCATTTGCATTAATTTTTTCAATGTTTTTGTTGCACTTTGCTATTTTTTGAGTTATAATCAAAGAAAATTTGTTCAAGAAAGGATAAATCCTGTGGCACCGAAAAAATTTGAGCTGACAGAAGTGGATCGTGAGATCCTTCGGTCCTACCAATACATGCTGGACGGTCTCGCGCTCTACCTTGGCGACAGCTATGAGATCGTGCTCCACAGTCTGGATGAGCTGAGCCACTCCGTAATCAAGATCATCAACGGTCATTACACCAAGCGTGAGGTGGGCGCGCCGATCACCGACCTGGCACTCTCCATGCTGCACGATATTCAGAAAAGTCAGGCCCCGCACTCCATGGTCTACTTCAACAGGAGAGAGGGGCACACTCTTAAATCTGTGACGATCCCGGTGATTGGCGAGAGGGAGCGCATCATCGGACTCGTCTGTATGAACTTCCAGTGCGATGTGCCGTTTTCGCAGTTCATCTCCACATTCCTCCCCACCACCTCCGACCTGACCATATCCCGAGAGACCGAGAGCTTTAATGCCGACATTGATGAGGTCATCTCCACCGCGATGGCAAAGGCGAGAGAGAGCGTTTCTGCATCGCCGAATATTCCCTCCACCAACCGCAATAAGGAGATCATCCGCCAGCTCTACCAACAGGGCATCTTCAACATCAAGGACGCAGTCGTGTATGTCTCCGCCAGTTTGGGGATCTCAAAGAACACGGTCTATCTGCATCTTCGCAACCTCAAGCACGAACTTCCGTCGTAACGCGCGCGGGAGCGCATCGCAATACTGAAAAAGCAGCCGACCTCCCTCCCCTCCCCCGGTAAAGCCCGCCAAGTCCATAAATACAAAAGGATCCCCGAACCGTTCATTGTCAGACCGGTTCGGGGATCGCTCTTATCCTTGCGCTCTGCCGTTTACTGCATCATTTCGCAGTCAACGGTCTTGAAGATCTGAATTGTCCTTACCGTAGTCCTCTTCAGAAATTCCCAGATGGAACACCCGACGAACGCGGGTCTCGTCCAAGCCCTGAATCGCCTCGGCAAGCTTCTCCGCTCGGCGGTTATCCTCGTTCAAAAGGAGAATGTTGTGCCGCAGCGCATAGATCGCGGGGGCAGCGGCAACGCCGCCCTGGCGCAGATCTCCGCCGAGCAGGCGGCGCGTCTGGCGAAGCTCATAAATGAATTCTTTGCTCCCGCAGACCAGTGAGCCGATCGGCGCGCCAAAATCCTCGGACACACAGAACATACATCTGTCGGCATACTGCGCGATCTCTTTTGCCTCCACGCCGAGCGCGTGCGCAGCATTGAAAATTCGTGCACCATGTCAAGCAGGCGATAGAACGCACCGACCATCGCAACGATCTCAATTTGAGGTAAATGGTCATCTTCTGCGCGAAGGGCTTTACGCCGCACCGGGAAAAAAAGGCCTCCCCCTCCCCTGCCCCGATCAGCGGTGATCGCTCCGGTGAAATCCGATTTGATTTCGTGCAGCGCCTCTCCCCCGCTTTCGCCGAATTCCGACATGATTTCGTGCACGCCCGTTCCCCTGCTTCTGACAAATTACGACTTAGTTTCGTGAGGCATCTCCTCCATCTTCTCGACGAGTTCCGACTTGCTTTCGTGCGCCCGCTTTCCCCTTTCCCCGACGAATTCCGACTCGATTTCGTGCAGCGCTCTCCCCTGCCTTCGACGAATTCCGACTTAGTTTCGTGCACCCACGCTTCCCTGTTCCAGCTGATTTCCGACTTGGTTTCGTGCAGGCTTCTTTCGATTTCTTGCCGAAATCGGAACGCCTTCCCACAAAAACTCACGTGAGACTTGTCCAAATTCACTACATCTGGTGTTTTAATCACGCGCCGATAACCAATCTCTTGGAACTGATTTTCTTCTCATCTGCACGTTTTCAAGTCGTACTTTCCCAAACATCTGCCTAAAACATCATGCACGAGAGCACGTCGGAATTCCGAAAATTACACACAGCGAACTGCACGTTTCCAAGTCGGTCTTCCGCCCTTTTTCTCATCACTCCGGAAAAGCTCAGAACGACAGCGGCGACACTTGGACAATTTTCTCTTTGTTTTTTACAAGCGATATTCTCTCGCGAAAAGGAATAAATTTTCCGCTCTGTTTGACCGAAGGATACAACGCCTCCCTCGGCGGCGCTGAATGGTAGAAACAGTTCTTTGGACAAGGCCGGACAAGTCACACGTGAGACTTAGGAACTCGTCCTGTTTCACACCTGATTTCAGAGAGGAGAGAAATGTTATGTCTACCACTTGCATCCCCCCTGCCCGCCACATCCGCACGGACGATATCCCGGAGGAGTACCGAGACATCGTGGACGCCATCGGTATGGAGGCGTTCGTCCACCTGACGCTGCTGTGTGGCGGACAAACGCTGTACGTTCCCAAGCGGGAATCGCTGGAGCGCGGCGCCCGCGATCGGGACATTCACGCCCTGTTTAATGGCTCTAACTACCGAAGTCTCGCGGCCCAATTCCGCCTTAGCGAGCGCCAGATCCGAAAGATCATCAACGGCAGCCGCTGCTGACGGACAAATAACGCGCCGCTCGGACAGGTCTCACGTGAGACCTGTCCGAGCGATGAGAATATTTTCCTCGCGATTTGCGAAAAAAACTTTTTCTTTCCCTTTTTTTCAACTTATGCTATACTAAGCTTCTAAAAAAGCAATCTTTTCCCAAAAGGAGGGTCGCACCATGTCCCAGTTCCCCGAACCGGCAGAGCAATTGAAGGACACCCCCCTGCGTTTTCTGGAGACCGAACAGTTTCAGGAGATGCTGGATACATACAACAAGCTGAAGCCGCTGGAAAAAGAGCACCCCAGAAAGTTCAAAAATCAGATGAACGTCTTTGACTTCAGCGACATTTACCCCTTGATGGACAGTTATCTTCAGACACACGATCTGTCTTCGCCGGAGGCGGTGGCAGAGGCGGTGACCATCGGCGCGTCGGAGACCGTCACGTTCGCCGCCACGCTGCTGGATATTTTTGATAAGACCGTCACCGCGAGGGTGCAGGAATACGATGTGCTGGGCAACAGCCCCGCCACCTATTTCATCTGCGGCGTCTGGGCGAATATGAAGCGCGGCAGGGAATTTCATCCCTCCTCCAACGGCATCACCGTGACCTATTCCAAGCCTGACGCCTACGGCAACCAGAACATCCGCTACCGCAACAAGGATTACGAAATGACCATCATCTTTGAGGCCGTCGCGGAATACACGAAAAATCTCTCCTGGACGGCGCACCGCCTGCTGATCTACACCCTGATGCGCGGCAACAGCGACAACTGGCGCAACAGCACCGCGAGCTTTACTATCGAGGAATATATGGACTGGGCGGGGCTCCGCTCCAGAGACGCCGCCTACCGCCAGATCAAGAAGGATATGCAGTCCATCACGGGCATGAAGATCACCGCGGAATCCTTCAAAAAGTATTTTGAATCCTTTTATATCACCCATCTGGCAACCGAGGCATCCATCAAAAAGTACACCGGCGAGGTGCGCATTTCCTTCGCCGAGAACGTGCGCCACTTCCTGACCCAGTATTACCAGCTGATCCCCGACTGGATGGGTCATCTGAGCGAAAATGCCTACCGCATGGCGTTTTATCTCTTCTACCGCGCGCGGAAAGCGCCCGTCGATGACGACGGCAGCTTCCGCGTAAAAATTCAGGACATCATCCACTACATCGGCCTGCCGACCAAGGAGGACGTCAAAAACCGCAACTATGACGAGGCGATCATTCGTCCGTTCAATAAGGCGGTGGAGGAGATCGAGGACGTCTCGGGCGGCTCGATCCACATGGATTTCGACTATGACGACATCAATACCTTCCTCGGCGGCAAGATGAACGTCGGCATTGATGCCACCATGCAGAGCTACATCCAGCAGATCGAAAAAAACAAGACGGTCAAGCAGATCGAGGCGAAGAAAAAGCCCGCTAAAAAGCCGCCCCAGAGCACGCAGTAACCCCTCAGCAACTGCACGAAACCACGTCTGAATTCTTCGAATTACTTCCAAAATACAGATCGAAGATCAAAGCATCCGTGGAAAAGATATCCACAAAAAACGGAAATTTGACGACAAAAGTCCGATTTTCCCACCAAAACGCCTACTTTTCACGGAAGTTCTCCACCGTCTGTGCCCATCCTGTGGAAAAAACGAGGGTCACAGACTGTCCAATTCCGACTTCGAGCCGTGCTAAGACGACTTCATTTCGTGCAAAGGCGACCTCAAGTCGTGCAGGAGACCCAAAATCACCCAAAGCATTTTTCCATGTTTTTCAAACTTTTATACAGATATTTTCTGTCGAATCATACTTTTATATTTGTTTCATCTAATTTTTTTCGGATTTTCTTTTTTTACCGAAAATCCCCTTATTGATATCTTAAGATATCTTACAGACCTCGCGGGAATCGCTCCTCCGCGGGGTCTTATGCTATAATAACGACAAGAAAAGGAGGCGATCCTATGCCGGACACCTTTAACGACCTGCGCCCCCGCATCGTTGACTATCTCTACGACCGGGGTATTGACCCGCAAAAGCGCTTTCGCTGCCTGAATCCAAAGCATCTCGACCGCGATCCCTCCATGGGATACGACGCAAAGCGGCAGAAAGTACACTGCTTTGCCTGCGGTGCGGACTATGATCTCTTCGATCTGCTGGCGATCGACGAAAACCTCACCTCGCCGCACGACGCTCTGACGCTTGCGAGCAAGCGCTACGGGCACGGCGACGCGGGAGAGGCGCGCCCCGCTGACCGCCTGAGCAGGGAAACGCTGCCCGCCTCCTACCCCGAAAGCTGCTTTTCTCACCGCCGAAAAACCGATTATTTTGCCAAACGCGGGCTTTCCGACGCCACGGTGACGAAATTCCGCCTTGGCTACGACCCTGAGCATGACTGCGTGGTGCTGCCATGCGAAAACGGGCGCTGCGTGCGCCGCGCCGTCGCGGAAAAGCGCTATCTCAACGAGAAGGGGCAGCCTTCGCCGCTCTTTCAGCCGGAGCTGCTGACTGCGGGCGGGGAAGAGCCGGTCTTCCTTTTGGAAGGTGCCTTTGACGCGCTTTCCGCGGAGGAGCTGGGCTATCGGGCCGCCGCGCTGAACGGCGCGGGCAACCGCGAAAAGGCGGCGGCTCTACTGCGCGGACTGGATCGACCCGCACCCATCCTGCTGCTGACGGACAACGACGCGGCAGGGGAAACGTGGGCAGCCGCCCTCGCTGAGGAATTTCCGTGGCTGTACCGCTGCCCGGGCGTTCCCACCGGCAAGGATCTGAACGAATTTCTCTGCGCCGACCGCGAGGGCGCGGCGCGATTTCTGGCGCAGGCGGTCGAGGATCGGCAGGCGCAGCAGCCGCCCCCCTATGCCGAGACCTCCGCCGCGGGGCAGATGGAGGCATTCCGCGCTTATATCGAGGCGCAGGCAAAGCGCCCCGCGCTCAAAACCGGCTTTGAGGGGCTGGATCAGACGCTGGACGGCGGACTTTATGACGGACTTTATGTGATCGGCGCGGTCAGCTCGCTGGGCAAGACCGCCTTTTGTATGCAGATCGCCGATCAGCTTGCCATGCAGGGGCGCGACGTTCTCATTTTCTCCCTTGAAATGATGACGTGGGAGCTGATGGCTCGTTCCGTTTCCCGCGAATCCTTCCTGCTCGACACCTCCGCGCGCCGCCGCCTTGCCAAGACCGCGCGCGGGGTTTTAGACGGCAGGCGCTGGGCGGGCTACAGTGCGCAGGATCTCGCGCATCTGGAGCTGGCGCAGACGCGCTACGCCTCCTATGCAAAGCACCTCTATTTCCGCGAGGGCGACCACGAAACGGGGCTGGACTACATCCGCGCGGAGGTCGCGCGCCACATAGCCGAGACCGGACAAAAGCCGGTGGTGCTCATCGACTATCTCCAGATCATCGCCCCGGTGGACGTCCATTTCACGGACAAGCAGAACCTTGACCGCATCGTCTGCGCGCTGAAAAAGCTCTCGCGCCAGCACGGGCTGACCATCCTCGCCATTTCCTCCTTCAACCGCGAGAATTATAATCTGGAAGTCTCCATGAACGCCTTCAAGGAATCCGGTGGCATCGACTACTCCGCCGACGTGCTGATGGGACTTCAGGCGCGCGGGGCGGGGCGGCCCGGCTTCAACATCGACGAGGAAAAGCGCAAGGACCCCCGCGAGCTGGAGCTCAAGATCCTCAAGAATCGCTCCGCCGCGCTCGGACAGCCCATCCCGCTGCGCTACTATCCGGCGTTCTCCTGTTTTGAAGAAGGATAAGGCGGTCTCACGTGAGACTTGTCCGAGCAATTCGCGGCGATTAATTTTCGAATGTAAGACCCCTGGAAGGATATAGAAAAAAAAGCAAGAACTGCTTGCAAAAAGAGAAAATATCTGATAGACTTTATGTAGACTGTATTACTGTCAGTACGTGCGTCTATCCGCACGCCCGGACAGGGACAGGTTTTGGATGCTGCGAGCAGCGCTTGGGGCGGAAACGCTGACACCCTTTTGCGGTACTCGAAGATCATCAGTAAAAAAAAGGAGTGGTTAAGAAGATGAAAAAGCAGCGTATCTTGAGTGCTCTGCTGGCATTGTGCATCGTCTTTTCCCTGGTGCCCACAGCGCTGGCGGAAAAAGCTGACGATTTCACGGACGTCAGCAGATCCGACTGGTACTACCAGTTCGTAGACTATGTGACGTCGAAGGGTTACTTCAACGGCACCTCAGAGACGACCTTCGCCCCCGCGGAGAACATGACCCGTGCGATGTTTGTCACGGTTCTGTTCCGTTTCGACGGTGCAAAGGGTGATCGCAGCCAGAGCGCATTCACCGATGTGGCTCCCGGCGAGTGGTACACCGATGCCATCAACTGGGCGGCCGCCAACAGGATCGTGGATGGTGTGGGCGACGGCAAGTTTGCCCCGAACGATCCCATCACCCGTGCGCAGATGTGCACCATGATCGAGCGTTACCTCGCCCTCTATAAGAAGGCATGGAAGGTGACTCTGCCCGAGACCGGCTCCGTCTCCGTCATGGTCGATGAGAACGCGATCCCCGCGTATGCGCTCGCCGCGGTCAAGCAGTGCCAGCGTCACGGCTTGGTCAACGGCTTTGAGGATGGCACGTTCCGTCCCAACGAACTGTCCACCCGTGCGCAGGTGGCAGCGGTGATCTACCGCATGTCTTTCCTCGTGCAGAACGCGAAGCCGGATAACACCCCGAGCGTTAATCCCGGCGGCACGGTGAACCCCCCGGTGAATCCCCCGGTGACTGCCTACACCTATGCCCTGTATTTTGACGCCAACGGCGGCACGCTGATCGGTGCGTCTCCCGTCTCCACGACGACGACGAGCACCACTTACAGCTTCCCCGTGAGCGCTACCGCCACCCGCGACGGCTACAACTTCCTGGGCTGGGCGACGGAAAAGACCGCCACGGCTGCGACGTACCCCGCGAACAGCACCATCACGCTGACCGCTAACTATCCCATTATCACCCTGTACGCGGTCTGGCAGGCTAAGGCGCCCGTGGTCGTTTCCGATGACCTGATCGGCAATGCCGTTCTCAAGTCCGTCAAGCAGGTCAACGACAGATTCAGCGACATGAAGAGCGCCGTTGTCAGCGCCGTTGATCAGGTCAACAAGGACAACAAGTACCTGACGGATGCACAGCTCCAGCAGGTCAAGAACATTGTCAACGACATGGTCAAGGTCGAGGACGTGAAGGCAAACTTCACCTCCGGCGACAACAAGACCGAGCGCGAGGTCACCTGGAACGTCGCTCTCGAGGTGAAGGACGGTCAGGTCGTCTCCGCCATCGAGCAGGCGAACAAGCTTGCCAACGCGATCATCACCGGCACCACGAGCAAGCCCACTCCCGACGATATCGACGGTTTCCTGACCAGCGTTAAGAACGCTGTCGAGTCCGAGACCGGCATCGTGCTCACCAACAAGTCCCTGCAAGAGATCAAGACGCAGGTCGTCGACCTTCTCAAGAAAGAGGGCAAGAGCCTGTGGGCGAACTTCCACGACGGCAAGGGCAACTATGTCTGCGGCAATGTGGACGTTGTGTTCAACGGCAAGACCTACGCCACCGTTCAGGTCGGCGCAAACAGCGCCTCTCTCTCCGCCGCCAAGTCCAAGATCGTCAAGGAGCTTGGCACTGCCATCTCCAAGGAGATCTACAAGCAGATGAAGGCGCAGGGCACCTCCTACACGGATAATTTCACCTTCAATATCGACCTGAAGGTCAACTTCACTCCCGCTGCCAACGCGGACATCAAGGCGAAGACCGACGCTTACACCTACAACTATAAGCTCGTCGTGACGCCGAAGCTCAACAGCAACGGTCTGCTCGAGTACAAGTACGAGGGCGATGAGAACTATCTGCGTCTCAACATCAGCAAGGACGTCCAGAAGGCTTATAACGACGGCCTCGACCAGATCGCCGCGCAGTTCGCCTATACCGACGGCACCAAGGATAAGGTCGTCGCCAAGGTCAAGGAGGAAATGGAGACGCGTCTCCCCGAGATCTATGAGGAGATCGAGACGTCTCTGAAGAAATACGATATCACCCTGACTAACGCCACCGAGGACGCGCTCAAGGCAGCTCTTCTTGCAGAGGCAGACAAGTGGGTCGAGACCAACTGGACGACGTTCGTTAACTCTGCCACCGGCGGCGGCACCCTCAAGGGTCTTGACAACACCGCCCTCATCAACGCCGTGTGGCCGCTGATCGAGAAGGACATCGACGCGCTCGATGTGAACGCTCTGATCGAGAACCAGATCAGCGAGAAGCTGACGGAGAAGAAGATCAACGAGGCGTGGATCGTCGATAAGGCGAACAACAGCGGTACTCTGAAAGATGCGAAGAATCTTGTTAAGGGGTTTGATGTCACCTTCGAGCCTGCCGGCGTAACGCTGGATATCCAGTCGGTCGCTGACATCAACTTCCTGCTTGCACAACCCGAGATTAAGGCTCATGTTACCAAGGGCGAATTTGGCGGTACGCTTACGCTCACCGGTAAGGACAAAAAGCCCTTCAGCGACGCCCTCAAGCAGGAGATCGTCGACACTGCGACCAAGGAGCTTGACGCTGCGCTGAAAGACTCCGCCACGCTGAAGGATCTGCTGGCGAAGAACCCCGGTCTGAAGAATTACCTGATCTACAGCGCGCTCGTGCAGATGGGTCTCACCTTCGATACTGAGAAGGCCGCCAATGCTTCTGCGCTGGATAACCTGAAGCCCACCATCAAGGACGAGGGCAAGGCAAAGCTGGAGGCAAAGCTGAACGACAAGCTTGCCACGATCAATGTGTCGGATATTCTGAATAACGGCTCTGCCGAACAGACGAAGTATCAGGAGAAGATCAACCTGCTCAACAGCCTGAAGTTCAATGCCGACAATGGCATCCAGACCAAGACCGCAGCCCAGCTTGCTGATGCGCTCAAGAGCCCGACCATGAAGGACATCGTCGGCAGCAAGGGCGACGCATACGTTGCGCAGTACCTCGGCAAGATCGTTGCCAAGGCGCAGAACCTGCTGCCCGATGGCGCGAGCATCACCCTCAACGGTGTGACGCTGACGGAGAACGACCTCACGGCGCTTGGCAATGCCAAGACCTCTCTCGAGGCTGTGACCGAGCTTGCGAACCTCATCGCGAAGTTCGGCGATCTGAGCATCGGCAGCTTCGCTGACCCTGCCGGTCAGAAGGTGACGGTCAACTACAACACCCGCAGCGCCAGCGCGAACCTCATCATCAACGTCAAGTAATTTGACAGCGTAAGACAAATCCATCATTCGGACCACCTCTTCCCGGCGGGGCAATTCTGCCCCCCCGGGGGGGGGGGAGGATAAAAAAAGGAGACGTTAGGCGCGTCAGCGGCTCATTCGCGTTTGAGAGCCTGGCGGGTCTGTCGTCTCACACTTTTGAAAAGCACTGATTCAAAAATAATTTCTGCCCCGAAAAACAAGAGAAAGGAGGGCGCGCATGAACGAAAAGCTCCTGCGATACCTGCTGGAACAGCAGCTTTTGACCGCGGAACAGGCGGACGAGCTGCGTCGTGCTCAGGAGGAAACGAACAAGTCCGTCCGTGAACTGATCTTGGAGCGCGCCATCCTGCCCGAGGAACAGGTCATTGAAGCCCTGTCCTCGCTGACCCGCACCCCCGTGGTGCACCTTTACGAAATGACTATCCCCATGGATGTCCGACAGGCGGTTCGCCCGGATATCCTGCGTACATATACAATGATGCCCTTCCAGTTTGATCCGGAGGACAGCGGCACGCTGTATGTCGCCATGAACGAGCCCATGAACATGAAGGGGCGCGACATGGTCGCCATTGCCAGCAAGTGTCGCATTAAGCCATTTTTAGCGACAACATCCGACATTCTCGTGACCATCGACCGCTGCTACGGCAGCGAGGAGATGCAGGAGGCTGCCGAGCTTTACACCCAGACCAACGAGCGGGAGAGCGCCTCTCTGGAAGATCAGGTCTTTCAGGAGGATGTCAACGCCTCCCCCGTGGTGGTGCTGGTGAACTCCCTTGTGGAGCAGGCGGTGCGCCAACGCGCTTCCGATATCCACGTGGAGTCCGGACCGGACAAGGTCCGGGTCCGCTGCCGAGTGGACGGCGTGCTGTACACCACCGCCACTTACGACCTGCAGCTGCTGCCCGCCATCATCGCGCGCATTAAGATCCTCAGCAATCTGGATATTTCCGAAAAGCGCAGACCGCAGGACGGCCGCTTTTCCATCCTGGTGGACCGCCGGGAATACGATGTGCGTGTTTCCACGCTCCCCACGGTCTATGGCGAAAAGTGCGTGATGCGACTGACGCAGAAAAAGGCGCTGCGCCGCAGCAAGCGCGCCCTTGGCCTGACGGGGGCGGAACTGGAAAAATTCGACGAGATCCTGCGCCATCCCAACGGGATCGTGCTGGTCACCGGACCTACCGGCTCGGGCAAATCCACCACGCTTTACACCGCATTGAACGAGCTGAACAGCGACATGGTGAACATCGTCACGGTGGAGGACCCCGTGGAGGCGAACGTGGACGGCGTGAATCAGGTGCAGGTGAATCCCAAGGCGAACCTGACCTTTGGCAACGCCCTGCGTTCCATTTTGCGTCAGGACCCCGACATTATCATGATCGGCGAGATCCGCGACCGGGAAACGGCGTCCATCGCGGTGCAGGCGTCCATCACGGGTCATCTTGTGGTGAGTACGCTGCATACCAACGACACCGCCAGCAGCGTCACGCGCCTGCTGGACATGGGTGTGGAAAGTTACCTCATCGCCGACGCGCTGACCGGCATCATCGCCCAGCGCCTTGTGCGCCGTCTTTGCCCCAACTGCAAGCGGCGGCACGTTCTTTTAGAGCATGAGTTGGAATATCTGGGACTGACGCCGAAGGAGAAGGACAGCGCCGAGGTTTACGAGCCGGTGGGCTGCCAGCGCTGCGCCGGTACCGGATATTTCGACCGGATCGGCATTTACGAGATCATGGAGATCACGCCCCGTATGCGCACGATGATCTCCCACCGCTGCGACACGGGCGCGCTGCGGGAGACTGCCATCGCCGAGGGGATGCACACCCTCCGCGAAAGCGCCCGCCGCCTTGTGCTGGAGGGAACGACCTCCATCAGCGAGATGCAGCGCATCAGCGTTGAAAATGTGGCGGAAGAAACTCATCCTTTGGAGGACGGCGCATGATCGACCTGGGAACACTCATTCATGACGCGCTGGAGCGCAACGCCTCCGACATTCACCTCACGGTGGGGGAGCCCCCCGTTTTTCGACTGGACGGCGAGCTGACCAACTTTGGAGAGGACCCGCTGACCGAGGCGGATACCACCGCCTATGTGCAGGAGCTGATCACGCCCGGACTTCTCAAGGAATTTCATGAAATGGGCGAGGCGGACTTCGCCGTGACCTATCACGATTTGGTGCGTATGCGCTGCAACGTGTTCCGTCAGCGGGGCATGACCTCGCTTGCGCTTCGCCTGCTGCCGCTGCGCATTGCCACCGCCGAGGAATTGGGCCTTCCGCCCGTGGTGGTGGCGCAGGCGGATAAACCCCGCGGACTGATGCTCGTCACCGGCCCCACCGGCTCGGGCAAAAGCTCCACTCTGGCGGCGCTGCTCGACCACATCAACCACACCGAGCGCCGCCACATCATCACGCTGGAGGAACCCATCGAATACCTGCACACGAGCGATCAATGTATCATCAACCAGCGCGAGGTGGGCGCTGATACCAGCAGCTTTGCCGCGGGACTTCGCGCTGCGCTGCGTCAGGACCCCGACGTGATCCTGGTGGGCGAGATGCGCGATCTGGAGACCATCTCCACCGCCATCACAGCCGCCGAAACGGGCCATCTGGTGTTCGGCACGCTGCACACCAAGGGCGCCGCCAACACCATCGACCGTATCATCGACTCTTTCCCTGCCGAGCAGCAGAACCAGATCCGCATCCAGTTGGCGGACGTGCTGGAGTGTGCCGTGGGCCAGACCCTCCTGCCGAAGATCGGCGGCGGCCGCACGGCGGTATTCGAGATCATGGTCGTCACCCCCGCCATTCGCAGCATGATCCTGCAAAGCAAGACCTTCCAGATCGTCAGCGCCATCCAGACCGGCAAGCGGTACGGGATGCAGCTTTTGGACGACGCGCTGGAGGATCTGGTGGACCGTCGCGTGATTTCGCTGGAGACTGCCCTCGCCGCCGCCAACGAGCCTGATAAATTCAAGACAGGGCGGCAGACCTGAGAAAGGAGGGCGGCTCCATGCCCGGATTCAACTATACGGCGATCGACCGAAACGGAAAGCGCGTCCGCTCCTCTCTGGATGCGTCGTCCATCGAGACCGCGAAAAGCTCCCTTCGCGGCGCCGGTTATACGATTTTAGACATTAAGGAGCAGACCACCCTCAACCGCGATATCGAGATCCCGTTCCTCGGCAAGCCCAAGGCGAAGGACATGGCGGTGTTCTGCCGTCAGTTCGTGTCCATCCTGCGCGCGGGCGTGTCGGTCGCGTCCGTGCTTTCCATGCTCGGGCAGCAGACCGGCAACAAAAAGCTCCGCGCCGCCATCCGCGAAATGCAGGCGGACGTGGAAAAGGGCGAATCGCTTGCTACTTCCATGCGCCGCCATCCCAAGATCTTCCCCGCCATTCTGGTGAACATGGTCGCCGCGGGCGAATCCTCAGGTAATCTGGAGGAATCCTTCCGCCAGATGGAGCTTTATTTCGAACGCAGCAAGCGCACCAAGAGCAAGGTGACCAGCGCCATGATCTACCCCTGCGTGCTGATCGTGGTCATGATCGTCGTGCTGATCGTGATGATGACGAAGATCATCCCCAACTTCCTCAAGACCTTTGAGGAAATGGACGCGGAGCTGCCCAAGCTCACGCAGGGCGTGATGGCGGTCTGCGAATGGTTCGAATCCTGGTGGTGGGTGCCGCTGCTGGTGCTGGTGGCGCTGATCGTGGGCGGCGTCCTGTTTCACAGGACCGACAAGGGCAAGCACTTTTTCGGCTGGCTCGCCCGCAAGACCCCCGTGGTAGGCAACCTGACGGTGAAGACCGCCTGCGCGACCTTCTGCCGCACGATGGAGGTGCTGATCGGCTCCGGCCTGACGCTGACGGACAGCATGGACCTCGCCGCCAGCAACATGGGCAACATCTACTATCTGGAGGCCATCCGCGACGCGCGCGGCATGGTCGCCGAGGGCACGCCCCTGCGGGAGAGCCTCGTGCGGACGGGTATTTTTCCGCCCATGGTGTCGAATCTTGTCGGCGTGGGCGAGGAGACCGGCGACCTGCAAAGCATGATGGGCAAGGTCGCCGACTACTATGATGAAGAAGTAGATGAGGCCACCAAAAAGCTCCTCAACCTGATGGAGCCCGCCATCATCATCTTCATGGCGGTCTTCGTCGTCATCATCGTGCTCGCCATCTACCTGCCGATGATCAACATGACCAAGGCATTCGACAAATACCTGTAAATCCGTATATCCAAGCCGTGTCCTCTGGCGTGGGAGATAGGGGCCCGTGCCGCATGGCGATGATATAAAATCCGACGCAAAACAAAGAAAGGAAGAAAACTCCTATGAAAAAGTTTGGTTCCAAGTCCGGTTTTACCCTCGTTGAGCTGATCGTCGTCATCGCGATCCTCGGCATCCTCGCCGGTATCGCCGTTCCCGCCTACTCCGGCTACATCAAGAAGGCCAACGAGGCCGCCGACTATACCCAGCTCGACGCCATCAAGACCGCCGCCGTCTTCGCTTATACCGATAAGCAGGTTAAGGCTGGCAGTGATGATGTCGATGTCGGTAAAATTGTGGTTACTAGTTCCTCCGTTACGGTCACTCCCGTAGGCAAAACTGCCGGTGACACGGTCGACATTTCTGCTTATTACGACATGACGAAGTTCGACTTCAAGAGCGACAACGACACGGCAACGTGGCTCAAGACTGAGGTCAAGGATGGTTCCGGCAAGGTGACTGATCCTGCCGGCTGGACGCTGACCAAGACCCAGACTAGCGGCGACTAATCCGCTCCTACACCATCCCAAGCACTTTGAAACAACGCCCCGCCCGGCGTCCCTATCACCGGGCGGGGGGACACCCCTGACCTGACCAAAAAGGAGAGTTTCCCCCATGACCTGTCTTTTGCTGCTGCTCTGGACGGCGCTGGGTCTGTGCGTCGGCAGCTTCTGCAACGTGCTGATCTTCCGCCTGCCGCGCGGGGAGGAGTTTGTGAAAACGCCGTCCCACTGCATGGCCTGCGGCCACCGTCTGCACTGGTATGAGCTGCTGCCGGTCGTGAGCTACCTTGCGCAGGGGGGGAAGTGCCGCGCCTGCGGGGAGAAGATCTCCGCCCAGTACCCCGTGGTCGAGGCGCTCAGCGGCGGCGCATGGCTGCTCGCGGCGTGGCTGTATCAGGCCGAACCGCTGCGCGCGGTGCTGTATTCGCTGCTTTTTTCCGCGCTCATCGTCGTGGCGCTCATCGACTGGCGCACCTTCGAGATCCCCAACGGGGTGAACCTTGCGATCTTCCTGCTGGGCGCGGTGCAGCTTGCCGCGGACGCATCTCACTGGAAAACGTATCTCATCGGCATGTTCTCGGTGAGCCTTCTTTTCCTCCTGCTGTGGTTCGTAACGAAGGGCAATGGCCTTGGCATGGGGGACGTCAAGCTGATGGCAGGGGCGGGCTTGCTGCTCGGCTGGCAGCGTATCCTGCTTGCGATGATCCTCGGCAGCGTCTCCGGCGCGGTCATCCACTCCGTCCGCATGAAACGCGGCGCGCCCCGCAAGCTGGCGTTCGGGCCGTATCTTGCCGCCGGGATCTGGGTCGCGGCGCTGTGGGGCGACCGGCTCATCGCGGCGTATCTTGGCCTTTTTGGGCTGTAACACGGGAGAGAAAAGGGCAGGCGCGGACCTGCCCGCGAGAGAAAAACAAGAGCCTGTGGGAGGGGCAGAACCGTTCTTCGGGACGGCTGTGCCATTCCCACAGTCCGGGAGGGAACACTTATGAGCAAGCAAAAGCTGAGCGGCAGGGCGCTGGTGGTGCAGATCACCGAGCGGGAGATCCGCATCGCCCAGATGACGCTGGGCAGCGGCGCCATTTCCGAGCAGGTCATCCTGCCCACGCCGCCGAACGCGGTCGAGGACGGTCAGCTCGTGGGGCTGGACGCGCTGCACGACGCGATGGAGCCGGTTCTGCGGCAGGGGCTGTTCCGCCGCTGCCGTAAGGTGGTCTTTTCGCTCTGCTCCACGCAGGTCATCAGCGAGAGCGTCACCGTCCCCGCGGTGAAAAAGCAGCAGCGCCTCGGTCAGATGCTGCTGGCGAACATGGACGAGTATTTCCCCATCGACCCGGGCGAGTATCAGCTTTCGTGGGAGACCGTGGGCGAGGAAACGCGCGAGGACGCGCGTCATCTGCGCGTGCAGCTCTGGGCGGTGCCGCGCACGATGCTCCACCGCTACTACGCCCTTGCCAACAGCATGGGGCTGAGCGTTGCCGCCGTCGATTTCTGCGGTCACAGCCACGCCACCGCCGTAGATGCGGACTTTGCCCTGCCAAAGCACGCGAAGTCCTCCGCGGATACGGACGACGGCGTCTGCCTCTATATCAACGCCGAGAGCGAGCTGTTGCTGCTGACCTTCGTCCACAACGGGCAGGTGAAGCTGCAGCGCCTGCTGCAGCGGGGCTATTCCCAGCAGGACGACCTCAATGAGGCGGGCATCGTGCTCGACTACTTCTCCGCCATGCCCGGCCGCGCCCGCCTGACGAGCGCCGTGCTTTCCGGCGGTCAGGGGAAGGAGGCGGGGCTTGCCCCGGCGCTCGCGTCGCTGCTGAATGTCCCCGTCGAAATGGCGGAGACCGACTACGGCGCGCAGTGGCTGCTCTGTCAGGGCGCGGCGCTCACCGCCCTTGACTTTGGCGACCCGGAGCTGAACCACATCACCGGCGCGCGCGCACCCATCAACCGCGCGTGGCAGTACGGTCTTGTGTTCCTTGGCGGCGCGGCGCTGACGGCGTCCGTACTGCTGCTGCTGACCTCCAAGCTGTCGTGGAGCACGGAGCTGGACGGTCTGCGCGCACAGCAGGACCGCCTGACGGCGCTTGCCCAGCAGAACGCGGGCTGCGCGGAGAACTACCACAACTATTCGAGTATGTACGACGCTTACAGCGCCGACTGGGACACCGTATTCGACTCCGTTCGGACATATAACGACAACCTTGAACTGGTGCTGGACGAGCTGGAGGCAAAGCTCCCCAAGAAGTCAACGGTGACCGCTCTGAGCACGACTGAGTTGTGTCTTGCGGCGCAGGTCGCCTTCCAGAGCAAGGAGGACGCCGCTTATTTCCTCGTGGCGCTGCGCGACGTGCCCTTCATGACCCTCAACACCGTTTCCAGCCTGACCATCGGCCCGCGGGAAGCCTACTCCCCGGACAAAATGATCGCTGCGCTGTACGAGGAAGCGGAGAAGGAGTCCCCCGTGCCGAGCACGGAGGAAAGCGCAGCGGATAGTACCACGGAAAGCACAACGGATAGTACCGAGGAAAGCAGTACGGAAGAACCTCCCACCGAGGGCGGCTATTCCCTCGATGAGCTGTTCTCCAACGTTTCCGGTGGCAGCGTTGCCATCGACGGAAAAACGCTTCGGAATATGATCCCGCTGCTGAAAGCGGCGGGTGCCGATGACAGTACCATTGCAAAGATGGAAAATTATGCGGATGTGATGGAGCGTTTCGGCGTGACCATTACCCCGGATAACCTCGGCATCCTCTCCGGGATCCAGGGGCTGCTTCCCGGCGGCGGCACGACCAGCACGCCGGGCAGTTCCGGCAGCACAACAGTCACGCCTGCCACGCCCAGCACGCCGGGCAGTTCCGGCAGTACAACGGTCACGCCTGCCACGCCCAGCAGCGGCAGTACGTCCTCTGCTTCTGGCATTGAGTCTGTCGATATTGCAACGCTGCGTCTCAGCCTGCAATACCTGAACTCCAACCAGCTGGATGCTCTGCAAGCCGTCTACGGGCCGGTGCAGGAAAAGACCTTCTCGCTGGATGACCTGCGCAAGCGCTCCAATACCACCCAGGAGAAGAACGCGATCCGGTCCCTGCTGCAAAACGATCCTGCCGCCATGTATCAGTTTTTCCTGCTGATGCGCGAGGATATCGCCCGAGAGGAAAAGGACCAGATCCTGTACGACAAGATCTTTGACGACATTTGGAAAAACGCCGATCAGCACCGCATGTTCTATGAGAGCGACGATGTGATGCTGAACAAATATCTGCCGAACCTGCTGAACATCCTGACTGACAACAAGACGAATGTCAACGCAACGATCGCGCTCATTCGGCAGAATCAGACGCTGAGTGGCAAGCTTGCGCTCCATCTTGCCAAGGAAATGGGCGAGATCAAAGAGGTCAATACCGCTCTGGATCTCGCGGCGCTCCAAAAGGAGATCAACAGCGGCGCGGCGTTCCAGCGGGATGCCGCTACTGTGGCCGCGGTCAACGCGCTGCTGCGGAAGAATCAGCAGACCTCCGGTACATCCGGCACCTCCGGCAGCACGGGCATGGATGAAAACGATCTGCTGATGTGGATTCTGATGAATCAACTCAAAAATCAAACCGGCGGCTCAGGCATCCCGGATATCTTCAACACCGGCGCTTCTCAGACGCAGAAGCCTGCCGACAACCGCTATTACCTGACGGTCGTGCTGGACTATGACGAGTCCTTGATCCAGGCGGAGCAGGCGCGCAAGGGTCTGGACCGCGACGCCAAGGTTGAGAAAGTGGAGGTGGGCCAGTGAAAGTGATCGGTAGAAACTGGAAGGCTGTCCTGTCAGTCCTGCTCTTGTTGGTCGCCGTTCTGGTGTATGTTCTGGGCTACCGCCCCCGCAGTGAAGCTTACGTCATGGAGCGGGATCAGTTAAATGCTCAGATCACCGCGCTGCAAACCACCATCGTCGAAAACGAGAAGTACAAGGACGTGCAGGATCAGCTTGAGCCGGCAGAGGCCGCGATCGAGGAAAGCCGCGCCGCGCTTTATGAGAACTTCCCCGCGGATATGAAGGAAGAAGATCAGATCCTCTACCTGCTGTATCTGGAAAAAACGCTGGGAACCGGCAGTAAGGAGCTGGGCTACACCCAGAAACTGCACGATATTTTCCTTCAGCGCTTCGGGAGCGGCGGCGACATCGAGTTTTCTTTCGGTGAGATCACGCCGATGCAGGCCTTGAGCGATGGCGCACTCCTTGAGGGCTTGAACCTGACGGTGTACTATCACGCCTCCTATCGGGAGTTCAAGAACATGGTGCACGCGCTGGCAACGGATGAGCGCATCACCTCCATCCGGTATGCCACCTTCAACTACGACAGCGAAAAAAAGCTGCTGGACGGGCAGATGACCCTGACGCTGTATCTGATGCCGTCCGCTCAGAACACCTATGAGGAACCGGGCGTAACGCCGCCCGCGACCGGTAAGACAGACATTTTCAACTGACCCATTGGGAGAGACAAGGCATGAAAAAGATCGGGAAAGAGAGAACAGCGGGCTTTTCGCTGCTGGAGGTCGTCGTGGCGATCGCCATCATCGGCCTGATCTCCGCGCCCATCTGTTCCAGCCTGATTCTGGCAGGACGGATCAACGCCCACAGCCAGGCCGTAATGGAAGCCCATCTGAACGTCCGTACCGCTGTGGAGATCCTGATGCAGGATGGCGTCACGCAGCCAAGCGATAACTACCGCGCAGAGGCGTTCCCCAATGTGACGGTCAAAACGGTAAAAGACGGCGAAAACCCCTATTATCATGTCACGGTATCGGATAAGCACACGGAGCCGCTCGTTACAGTGGAAACCTATGTCCGCGCTGTGTTGCCGGAAGGCGGTGGCGCATGAAAAAACTCCGAACAGACAACGGCGGTTACGCGCTGATCTATGTGCTCATCGTCGTTCTGGTGCTGTGCGCCGTCGCCGTGTCCGTCTGCACCGCCGCGCTGAAAAACTATCAGGCGCAGGAGCGCTCCATCCGCCAGACGCAGCAGCTCTATCAGGCGGAGGGTGAGATCGAAAAATTCGTGGCGCTGGCGGAAGACGTACATCTTTTAACGGATTCCGCTGAATATGACTCGCAAGACGAGGCGAAGAAAGCTGCAAAAACGGCTTACCTTACATATCTCCAAGGTTTGCATAGCAAGGTCAGCGACTGCACGTACGCCCTTGATGACACCGATACCGGCAGCAATTCCTGCACCTTTAAGCTCACCTGCGAGAACGCCGCCGTTCGCATCGAGACAAAGATCAAAATGAAACTTGAATACGATGTAAAATCGGTTGAGAAGCCGGAAGACCCGCAGCCCGACGGAAAACCAAAAATAAAGTACACCGCCAGGGTCAGCAAGGCGGCGCACAGCTACAACACCTATACCATCACCCACTTGACAGCGGAAAAGGGGGGGACGAGCGAATGAAACGAAACAACAGCGGCTTTACCATGGTCGAGCTGCTGGTGACCGTCGCTGTCAGCTCCATCGTGCTGGCAGCCGCAGCGTCGCTGATGCTGCTCGGACTGCGGGTGCATCAAACAACGCAGAAAGAGGCGGGCGAGCAGCAGACCGTGCGCATCGTGCTCTCCGCGCTGGAGGATCTCTCCGCCAGCGGCAAGATCTACCGCGTGGAGCCCCTCTCCGACGGCTGGCAGCTACAGGGAAAGACCGCCGACGGCACTCCCGGCGCGGTGCTGCTGCGCTACAACAGCGGAACGCTCACAAGCGGCGCGAGCGGCGATCAGGTGCTGCTGGACAACCTGCGCGGCGCGCGGGTCGATCTGGACGGCAGCCTCGTGACCTTCACCTTCGCGACCGCGGCGCACAGCTACAGCACCTCCGTTTTCTGTCGCACCGGGATCGAGGGTGACAGCGTCGGCAAAGCGGATGCGGAAGATATCCTGACGAAAGAGCCCACCCTGCCGGAGTCCACTAAATTGTCCGAGAAGGAAAAGGCGGCGCGCTTCGCGTTTTTAAAGACGCTTGCGGACCAGTATGACAGCAGGGGAAATATCCTCAAGGGGGATACGAACCGATACAAATACTTCTCCGAATGGTACATCGACGGCTACGATAATCACCCCGGCTGGAACCAATACACTCCCTGGTGCGGCTGTTTCCTCTCGTGGGCAGCCGATCAGCAGAAAACCTCCATCGACGGCGCGCCGCCCAAATTCGCAGACGTGGATGAGGGCATGGAGAAATTCAAGAATGGCAGCTATGGTCAGTGGCACGAAGGCGGTGACACCAACAATATGCCCATCCCCGGCGACTACGTCTTTTTCGACTGGGACGGCCGCAACGACCCGGACGGCGGCAAGGACCCCGACCACGTCGGCGCGGTGCTGTGCGTGGAAGGGAATTTCCTTTACACCATCGAGGGCAACAGCGGCGGCAGGGTTGCCGTCAACTGCTACCCGAAGAACGATCCGCGCATCGTGGGCTACGGCGTGCTGAACTGGAAGACAAAATAGGAAATCACAGAGTAATCATCTGTTCATATAATTCTCAAAAAGAAAACAAATATATTGAGGAGGAAACAACATGAAAAAGCAAGTGGGAAACAAGCTGCGCGGCAGCGCAGGCTTTACGCTGGTAGAGCTTATTGTGGTCATCGCGATCATCGGCATTCTGGCCGGCATCGGCACGGTGGGCTACGGCGGCTACGTCAAGCGCACCAACGAGGGTCTGGACGAGACCCTGTATAAGAACATCATCTACGCCGGTGAGATCGGCAAGTATGAGAACCCCGGTGCTCTGGGTCGTGTCACCGTCACCACGAAAGGCGCTACCGTTTCTTCCGACAAAGGTGATACGGCGGTCGTTGAAAAATGGCTGTCCAATGCCTTTGGCTCTGATTGGGCAACCTCGGTGAAGTACCGCACAGGCAAGTATGCGGACTCTTACGGAACGATCATTCTGCCCGTGCAGGAGTGTAAGCTGGATAAGGATCACAAGACGCTTCTTGACAATTTCAGAAAGTCCAATCTGAATGGTCACGAAGTGGAATTGGCAAATACCTGCAACGACATTTCCAAACTGTTTACCAGTTGGCTAACCGAAAACGGAGGCAATCTGACCCAATGGATGCCCGAAGCCGACTATAACAATATGATCGCTGAGCTCAAGAAAAAGCTGAATCGCGACCCCGAAAATACGGAGATCGCAAACGCCACCATTCTTTATGTCGCTTCCAAAGCGCAAAAGATGAACAACAATGAGTTTTTGGATGAAGTAATAGCTCATCCCGAAAAGGTAATGAACGATATTCTGACTAAAAATAAAGAAAGCGAACCGCTTGCAAAGGCAGCTCTTCTGTATGGCACCATGACCGCCTATGGCAACTCGGACTATGCAAGTCCGGATTTCAAGAAAACGCTTAAGGAGACCAAACCTACGAACACAGCCGCCATTGCACAGCTCCTTGGCGCCCTGATGGATGATGGAAATAAAGGCGGTAAGCCGCAAGATTATCTGAAAAACGAGAATAAGGGTGCTAAGGCAGACATGACGGCGTACCTCAGCGCGCTGCAGATCATCAACGAGAGCAATAAATACGGTGTAGAGTTCGATGTTTCCAAGAAAAATCCATTCAACGATGACCAGGCGCTTGCCCTGCTGCAGGGGATTCTGAACTCTAAAACCTAAACATGGCTCTGCTCACTTGGCTCTCTGACCACGCGCTTATTCTGCTGCTTGGCTGCGGGACGCTGTTCAACGTCTATTGGCTTCACCGCTGCCGCGAGCGGCTGCATCTGCGCTGGCTTTCTGTGCTGCTCCTTTCCGTGCTGCACACGGTTCTCGGTGTTCTCAGCGTGAAGGTGTTCGCGCTGTTTGAAACCGGAAATTTCAGCAATATGAGCCTGTTCGGTGGTGTATTCTTTATGCCTCTGTTCTATTGGGGCGTGGCGAAGCTTGCCAAACAGAAAGCGGCGGATGTGTTCGATGTGTTCACGATTTGCCTTGTATTCACGCTGATGTGCGCCCGCCTGAACTGCATGATTTCAGGATGCTGTCTGGGGGCGCACATCCCCATCGAGGGGCTGACGCATCTGCGCTTCCCCACGCGCGAGATGGAGCTGCTCTTCTATGTCATCCTGCTCTCACGGCTGTGGCGCAAGGTGCTCTCCGGCAGCGCGCGGGGCATGATCTACCCCATCTATATGATCTCCTACGGCATTTTCCGCTTCGTGACCGAGACGCTCCGCGTCTCGAGCCGGGCGGACAGCATCCTGCACATCTCCCATCTCTGGGCACTGCTGTCGCTGGGGATCGGCATCAGCATTTACGGCGAATTACAAAAGAAAGAGAAAAAAACTGGAGGACGACGGAATGGTTAAACGAATTGGCAGGCGCTTTGTGTCGCTGCTCCTGACGTTTGTCACAGTACTGACGATGCTTCCGGCGATGACGCTGCCGGCACTTGCGGTGACCAGCGGAGACGTGACCGGTTTAGCCGATGAAAACATCGGCTTGAGCTTTACAGGTGACGCGGACGACGCTTGGTCGGCCAATGGTACGAGCATTATCGGCGCAGCTACCAGCACAAGCGGATGTGGCACTACGCACTACAACTCCACGCTGGAAATAATAAATAAGAAGTCGACAACAGCAACCCTTTCCTTTGACTATACCATTGAGCTGAACGACGGAACCATTCAGGTGGATGGTAGAGGGGTTTCTTCGGGTGCCAGTTTTACCAAGGAACTGGCGGCAAACGAGAGGGTTAAAGTATACATCAAGTCTGGCAGCACCAGTGCTGCTACGAAGATCACCCTTACCAACGTGGTTCTGGTAAGCGATGTCAATGCAACTGCGACTTTCGTGCCTGCTGAAAACGGTACTTATACAGTAGACGGAAAACTCATTACCGAGGAATACGGCAAAACGCAAAGCTCCATGACCGCTTATCAGGTCGTGGCGACCCCGGCGGAGGGCTACCGCTTTATGGGTTGGTACGATGTGGACAGCGGAAAGTGCATCAACACCGATGACAAGACCGCGCTATACTTTGACAGTAACCGTACCATCACGGCGCGATTCGCAAGTGAAGCGGCGGCCCTGTTTGAAACCGGAGGACAACCGTTTGACGATCTGGGCGATGCGGTTTCCTATGCGCAGGCAAACGGCCAGTCCAGAATTATCTTGGCGACCGATGGTTCTATCAGCGGTACCTATACCATTCCGGCTGGAATCACGCTGTTGATCCCCTTCGACGCGGCAGGGACACTGTATACGGATGCTCCTGAGGCGATTCAGACGACTCCGGCGTCTAAGCCGTTCCGGACGCTGACGATGAGCGAAGGCACGTCCATTACCGTCAATGGCGCCATCAGCTTGGGCGGCAGGTATTTTGCCGCTGCCGGTGGTGGGCAGGGACGTCCCGTTGGTGATTATGGATACATCAAAATGGCTGACAACAGCTCCATCACGGTCAAGAACGGTGGTAATCTCTACGCTTGGGGCTTTATCTCCGGCAGCGGCTCTGTTCTGGCAGAATCCGGCGCTACGGTGTACGAATTCTATCAGATCGCGGACTTCCGCGGCGGCACCGCATCTTCCAATATGGGCAACAAGGTGTTCCCATTTTCGCAGTACTTTGTACAAAACATCGAAGTTCCCTTGACGTTGAATGCCGGCGCCAATGAACAGGTTTATACCGGCGTTTATGCAATGCGCAAGACATATACTACTGCTATTAATTTCATTGGCGACACCGGCATGTTCAAAGTGGAATCCGGTAGCTTTACTAAGGATTACGATGAAAAGACAGACCGTCTTGTATTTACGGTAAACGGCAAAGCGGCATTGAACACGTTGTCGCTAAAGCTTGCGGGCATGGATGTCAACTCTGCAAGCTACGTATTGCCCATCACCAACAACATTACTATCAATATCCAGTCTGGAAATGTGACGATCAATCAGGATGCGGCTCTGTTGGCGGGCGTTGAGGTCAATATTGCCGAGGGCGCTGGCCTGACGGTTGCAAAAGGGAAGAATATCTACATCTATGACCGTGACAAGTGGGTCGCCCAAAACTTTGTTAACGGAGGTAAGTTCAAAGCGGTGCTAAATGCCCCCGGAAAGGATTATAACCGCACAGATGCAGACCTTAAAGACGTTAAGATGGATGTAAACGGCAGTGTAACGGCTATTGGCGCCATCTACACCACCGAAGGCGGCGCTGACATTTGCAGCAGCAAAAAAACCGGCAAATATGTCCAGCAGGGCGATCCCGGCACGGAGACCAAGACGTATCAGTACACGCAGAACAAATCCTCCGTGACGGCACATGAGATCCCCATCACCCCCGCCAAGCTGCACAATGCCGACGGCAGCTACACCGAAACCGCAAACGCCATCGTCGGCAAAACCATCCCCTACTGCACCTGCCCGACCTGCAGCAGCGGCGGCGGCAAATGGTTGAAGGATTTCGCGGCGATCATTGACAGCAGCACCGGCAAACAGACGCCATATCCCTCCCTGCAAGAAGCGGTCAAGCAATTCCCGCAAGACAGCAACGGCAACACTTACATCAAAATGCTGCACAGCACCACCGAGGATATCAAAAACATCACCAAGGATATCTATCTCGACCTGAACGGCCGCACGGTGACAGGCGATATCTCGGTAACGAGCGGCTATAAGCTTTACGGCATGGACAACACCACAGACACGTATGACAACAAAAACGCTGGCAAGATCGTCGGCACGGTGAAGGGCTGCGCCCCGACCTACCAGACGCCGGGTGATACCAACGATCGCTATGTTGCCATTCAGGGACTGGAAGAAGATGGTAGAACCAAAAATCTGTCCTTCCACCATTTCAACATCTCCGTCACCGGCTACCGCTTTGAGCTGAAGGCCCCGGAGTGTGCGCTGTTCTTCATCGGCAAATTCCAAGGCGACGAAGCGGCAAAGAATCACCTGACGAAGCTGGGCTTTACCCTGACGGATGGAAAAGGCACGCAGCTTGGTACAGACAGCTATTCGATTCCTACGGATCCGAAGAAGATCCCCGATATGCCCGATGATGGAGTGGCGAGCGAAAGCAAAGTCGTTCGTGCCAAAGACGGCGCCTATCTCTTCGAGGTGTACCTGAAGCGTTCCTTCGATAGGAATTCGACCGATAAAACTGCCTATACCGAGAAGATCTCCGCCACCGCGCAGGCAATGTTCAAAAATAACGGAACGCAGGATAGCGAACCGAAACTGTGGAGCTTTGAGGATGCTTGGAAGAACGCCGAGGGACTTACTCCTGAGCAGAAGGCGATCCTCAAAAATTTCCTGCCCGATCTGGACTTCAACCCGTAAACGGAGTGAATCAGCATGATGAAAACTGTAAAAAAACCTTATATCGCTCCGTCCGCCGAACTGATCCTGCTTGCGCCGCTGGAGGCGTTGGCCAATCAGCAGACTTTATCCACTGGAGACCAAATCGCCTTAAATAAGTGGGGAAAAAACGTCTTCTCGCCCGCCAGCGTCACGAGCAATCGCACCTACTGGGGCGAAAATGGAAAGATCACCAAAAAGTGATGCGTTACCGAATCGCTGATCTGATCGTTGAAATGTCTCCCAAGGGACGCACGGCTGCCCAGGCGGAGGTCTATCGGACCTCCGCCTGGGGCGGCGCGGCGGATATCACCATCCGCGTGGGCGGCGCGGAGGCGCTGTCGCTCTGTCCTGAGCTGGAAACGGAGGACCTTGCAGAGTACATCGCCACAGGCGACTGCTTTGCAACGGGGCTTCTCTCCCACGAGGGGATGATGCTCCACGCCTCGGCGGTGGAATATGGCGGACAGGCCGTGTGTTTTTCCGCGCCGCCGGGCACGGGGAAATCCACCCACACGGAAAAATGGACGCGCCTGTTTGGAGCGTCCATTCTGAATGACGACAAGCCCGCCCTGCGCCGCGAAAGCGGTGTATGGCAGGTCTACGGCACGCCATGGTGCGGTAAGGAGGCGCTGCATCAGAACCGCAGCGCGCCCCTGCGCGCGATCTGTTTCCTCTTTCAGGGGCAGGAAAACGCTTTACAGCCGCTCACTCCGGCGGAGGCTTTACCTCTGCTGCTGAGTCAGACCCCCTTCCGTCTGCATCGGGAAGATATGGACCGGCTGCTTGCCGCGGCAGACCGTCTCCTGCGGGAGACGAACGTGTTCCGACTGATTTGCCGGAATGACGACAGCGCCGCCTATTTTGTCCGGGAGAAACTGTTTCCGGATCAAGCCAAAGCCATCGATTGACAGGAGGCAGCACACAAACGCCGTGCTGCCCGCTGCCAGTGGACGGAAGCGGCACAAAGAGTACCGACTGATCTGCGGCTTTTTGTGCCGCCTTTAGACTATTCAGGCGGTCTCTCGCCAAAAGGGGCGGAAAGCCCCGCTCAAGATCTGTCCAAACGCAGACAGAAAGGGAAATACAACCATGAACGAATCCAACATCAACCGATCCAGCGACATTCTGGAAATCGACCTTTGGAAGCTGCTGCTGCTTTACCTCAGGCGGTGGCGGCTGATCCTGCTGTGCGCACTTGCCGCCGCGGCGATCTCCCTGATCTACACCGCCAATTTCATTACGCCGCTGTATCGTGCCAACGTCACCATCTACGTCAACAATATAAAGGCGAATCAGCAGGTGGATTATATCAGCGCGGCCAACCTCGCGACCTCCCAGCAGCTCGTCAACACCTATGTCAATATCATCCGCAGCGATACCGTGCTGGAAAAGGTGGTAAAGAACGCGAGGCTTGATTACTCGGCAGCGGAGATCCGCGGCATGATGACGACGGCGCAGGTGGATGAGACCGAGCTGTTCTCAGTATACATCTCCCACCCCGATCCGGAGATGGCGGCGAAGATTGCCAACGCGGTGGCGACCGTTGCCCCCGGCGAGATCGAGGAATTCGTCGAAGGCAGCTCCACCAAGATCATCGACCATGCCAAGGTGCCCACGAGCCGCTACACCCCAAGCTATCGGAAAAATACCCTTTTGGGCTGCGCGGTGGGTCTGCTTCTCGCGGTCATCTATGTGACGCTGTTGTATCTGATGGACGTTCGCATCAAGAACGAGGAAGACCTGACGCAGCTTTTCGACCTGCCCATGCTGGGGCAGATCCCCTCCTTTGCGGAGAATGAGCGGAAAAAGGCGGGTCTCAGCGCACAAAAAGCCGATGAGCACGGCGGAGAGAGGTAAGGCGACATGAAAAAAAAGCATTTTTCTCTTCTGTGGAGATCCCGGCGGCACGACGCGCCGGATACTGCCGCGATCATGGAAGTGGAGCGGAAAAACATCCTCTCGGAAAAGAGCGATTTTTTCATCCGTGAGTCCTACAAGACCCTGCGGACCAACGTGACTTTTTCCCTGGCGGACGAGACGGCGTGCAAGGTCCTGATCGTGACCTCCGCCATGCAATCCGAAGGAAAGAGCATCACCGCACTCAACCTTGCCATCTCCTATGCGGAGATGAAGCAGCGCGTCCTTCTGATCGACTGTGACCTGCGCCGTCCCAAGCTGGCGCGGCTCCTGTCCGCGAAGGAAAAGGTAGGACTGAGCAACCTGCTTATCCAGCCAGAGCTGCTTGGAAAGGCCATCCATGATTCCGGCATTGAGGATCTTGACGTCATTTTTGCCGGCGACGTGCCGCCCAACCCGTCGGAACTGCTCGGTTCCTCCCGCATGAAAGCGCTGCTTGACAGCCTGCAGAAAAACTACGATTACATCATTCTCGATACGTCTCCCGTCAATCTGGTGACGGATGCCTGCGTTCTGGTGCCTGAGAGCAGCGGCGTGCTGTTCGTGGTGCGCGCGGGTCTTTCCGAGCGCGGGAGCGTCCTGCGCGCGGTGGAGCAGTTAGAGCGCTCCCACGCGAAGATCCTCGGCTTTGTTCTTAATGAAGTGCCGCGGGAGAGCGGATACTACGGATATCGGAAATACGGCTATCGACGCCACCGCTACGGCTACGGCTATGGGCACGGCTACGGTTACGGATACGGACAGGAGAAGCCGGACAGCGGGGAACGGAGCATCCCATGACCGATCTTCACACCCATATTCTGCCCCGCATGGACGACGGCGCGCCGGACACGGCAGCCAGTCTTGCAATGCTCCGCATGGAGGCAGCGCAGGGCGTTACGGGTGTAGCGCTCACCCCCCATTTTCATCGGGACAGGGAGAGCATAGAGCAGTTTCTCGCGCGTCGTCAAGCCGCTTGGGAGCATCTTTCCGCAGCGATGGAGAAAACCGCCGAACCTTTTCCTGACCTTGTGTTGGGTGCAGAGGTGGCATGGATGCCAAATATGAACCATTGGGACGATCTTGAGGCACTGTGTCTCGGTTCGAGCCGTTATTTGCTGCTGGAACTGCCCTTCACCCCTTGGAGCGGCAGCATGATCGACCAGCTTTACTCGCTGACGGCGCAGAGCGGCGTTACGCCGGTGCTGGCGCATCTGGAGCGGTATCTGGGGCGGCAGAAGAAAGAGCACATACAGGAATTGTATCGCCTGAACGTCCCCATCCAGCTCAGCGCCGGATGCCTGCTGCATCCCATGGAGCGGTGGAAACTCCTTCGGCTGCTGAGGGAGGGGCAATCCTTTTTCCTTGCGTCCGACTGTCACGGCACACAGCGGCGCACACCCGATCTGGGCCCTGCCGCTGCCGTTGCCAAAAAGCGTCTGACGGGGGATGCGCTGGAAACGCTCCTTTGCCGCAGCGACGCGATCTTCACCGCAGCGCGCGCAGAACAGGAGAGGGAATATGCGAAGAAATGAGAGTTTTATCCTGCGTCAGGTCGCAGATATGTCGGTCATCGTCCCTTTGGGGGCGGCTGCCGAAGCGTTTCCGGGGATGATCTCCGTAAACGAGACCGGCGCATTTTTATGGGACCTTTTGGCGCGGGAACAGACGCTCCAAAGCCTTGGAGACGCCTTATGCGCCGTGTATTCGGTCGAGCGGGAGCAGGCGGAGGCAGACGCAGCCGCCTTTCTTGACAAGCTGAGACCCGTCGGCGCGGTGGACGGTCTGTAAGATGGAGGTCCGGCAGATCCCCATGGCGCAGCTGCGCGAACTGCTCGATGAGCAGCTCGCGCACGGAGAAGCGCTCCTTCCGGTAACAGGAAACAGTATGTGGCCGCTTCTTGTCGGCGGGCGGGACATGGTGCGCCTTGCGCGGCCCGATCGCTGCGCACAGTCGGGCGATATCGCCCTCTATCAGAAGGCGGACGGCAGCTATATCCTGCACCGGGTCATCCGCCTGTGTGCGCCAGAGACCTGCATTTGCTGCGGCGACGCTCAGTGGGAAGGGGAGCAGGTCGATGAGGCGCAGATCATTGCGTACGTCACCGCCTTTCGCCGCAAGGGACGCTGGCAGGAGACCGCCCGATCCCGGCCCTATCGGTTTTATGAACACTTCTGGGTCCATACCTTTCCCGCCCGTCGCCCCTTGCTGAGGCTGCTGCGATCCCTTCAGCGGGCACGGAGGGGACTGATACGCGGGAGAAGATGAGATGAGTCAGTCGAAGAAAAAGGCGGCGGGCGCGTACAAAGCGCCGCTCACGCTGCTGTATGCAGGCATCGCCGCGCAGGCGTTCGGCATCGCGGCGCTTGCCCTGGTGAGCCGCCGGGTGCTGGACGAGGGCGGCAGGACATGGGGGGGCGCGCTGCTCTTTCTGGCGCTGGTTCTCCCGCTGCTCGACGGCGGGCTTGACCTGCTTTCCGGCAGGACGGTCGACCGCGCGGCGGTATCGCTGCGGCGCGACACGCTTGATACGCTTTTGAGCAAGGATGCGGAGGCATACAGCCGCTACCACAGCGGGCAGGTCTTCAGCCGCCTGACGCAGGACGCTTACACCGTCTGCGAATGGCGGGTCGTCGGCCGCCCCCAGGTGGCGGGGCAGCTCATCCGACTGCTTTGCGCCGCATCCGCGCTGTTTTTCGTCAATATCCCCCTTGCCCTTGCGGTCGTAGGCGCGGGCGCGCTGGCGATCGCCGGCGGGCGGCTGCTGCGAAAGTATCTGACGCGGCGGCATCTGCGCGTGCGTCAGGCGGAGGAAGGTCTGACGGGCTGCACGCAGGAGATCCTGGAGCATACGGAGCTTCTGCGCAGCATGACGGCGGGGGAGGAGGCTGTCCGCCGCTTTGAAGGACGGCAGAAGGAGTGGCTGCGCGAGCGCAAGCGCCTGCGCGTCTTCTCAACGGGGGTCGGAACCGGGTTTTCCGCCGTATTGCAGCTTGGATACGCCGTTCTTCTTGTCTGGGGCGGTATCGCCATTCGGGAAGGAAGGCTCTCCTTCGGCGACCTTGCGGCGCTCTTACAGCTCCTCGCGATGTTCCAAAGCCCGCTCACGGGCTTGTCGGGCGTTCAGTCCCAGCTGGCAGCCGTCCGCGCGGCGGAGGCGCGGCTGGATGAGCTGTATTCCCTGCCTGGGGAGGCGTCGGGACAAGCGGCGGAGGAGGACGACGTCTTTCGCGCCATCGTATTTGAAAATGTCACCTTTTCCTATGAGGGCGAGGAACAGCCTGTTCTGCGGAATTTTTCCGCGCGTCTTCCGCTCGATCGCTGGACCTGCCTCACGGGAATATCCGGGAGCGGAAAAAGCACGCTATTTCGCCTTATTCTGGGGCTGTACCACCCGCAGCAGGGCCGGGTATACCTTGAAACCGAGCGGGGGGAGCTCCCTTGCTCCGCTGCCGTGCGGGGACTGTTCGGCTATGTCCCACAGACGCCCTGGCTCTTTTCCGGCAGTATTCGCGAAAATCTGCTGCTGGCAAAGCCCGAGGCGGATGACGCCGCCCTTTGGGAGGTGTTGGAGCGGGCGCAATGCGGCTTTGTCCGCGATCTGCCCGACCGCCTTGAAACCGTCCTGAGCGAAGAGGGGGGCGGTCTTTCCGCGGGACAGCGCCAGCGCCTTGCCATCGCCCGCGCGATGCTTTCCGCCCCGCGCTTTTTGCTGCTTGACGAGATCACCTCGGCGCTGGACGAGGATACGGAGGCACGGCTGCTGACAGAGCTGACGGGTGCGTATCCGGCGGCGGTCTTCGCCACCCATCACAGCGCCCTGCCGGGCAGGCTGCACAGCGAGACGCTGCATCTTGAGGGCATTGTCTGAAAAAGTAGAAACGTGATTCTTACAACTTATTATACAATGGAGGATGAAGATGAACATGAAACGGAACATTGAGAGAACGCTGGCACTGATGCTGGTGCTGTGCACGCTGCTGTCGCAGACCGCGCTGGCCGCGACGACCTATTATGTCGATGTGACCATCACCGGTCCCGATGCCGACGGCGTGGAGCGGACGCTCAACGCCTCCTCCAGCCGCTACGGCACGATGGACACGCCCCTTGCAGCGGAACTGGCGTCCGTTGTCGACAGCGCATACCACGAAATGGAAACCGTTTTCGCTGGAACCGGTCTGCGAAATATCGTGGACACGGGCGCGCAGGCGTTCCGGGAAGGCGAGAGCGCGTGGAACCTCTACGTGGAGAAGTATTATGACAGCGTGGACAGCGCCTTCAAGGATACGCTCAAGAGCCTTTCCTCCACCTTCGCAAACCTCACGGTCGACCGCGTCAACCGCGTGACCTACCGGGACAACGGCCGCCTCTATACCGTGACCGTGACGCTCAAGGCCTACACCACCGGCTCGGACAGCGGCGTGAATCCGCCCGTCGTGCCCACGCCCGACGGTCACAAGGTCGTTGTGGAGCCCGTGCCGAACAACACGCTGCGCGCGGACAAGAATACCCTGCCCAAGGGGGAGACCGCCGTCATCCGGGACAGCGCCGCGTCGAACGGCTATGTCCTCTCCGATCTGGCGGTCAAGGATGTGAGCGGCAACGACATTCCCGTGAACAAGCAGTCTGACGGCGTCTACACCTTCACCATGCCCGAAAGCAGCGTGTCCGTTCGCGCCGTGATGGTCGCCGACCCCAATGTGACCGGCATCTCCAAGCAGCTGAACACCGATCAGAATATCTCCTATATGCAGGGCATGGCGGACGGCAGGTTCTATCCCGCAAGCTCCGTTACCCGCGGACAGGTGGCGCAGATCTTCTACCGCCTGCTGAAGGAGCAGAAGGTTTCCTCCAAATCCACCTTTACGGACGTCCCCGACACGCTCTGGTGCGCCGAGGCGGTGAATGCCCTTGCCTCTCTTGGCATCGTGGAGGGCATCGGCAACGGCAAGTTTGCCCCGAATCAGTCCATCACCCGCGCCGAGTTTGTCACCATCTGCGCCCGCTTCACCCAGGTCTCCGCGAGCGGAGAGACCTTTACCGACGTGCCCGCCAGCCACTGGGCGTTTGACGCCATTTCTACGGCGGCGTCCTTCGGCTGGGTCAACGGCGTCGGCAACGGTCAGTTTGCCCCCAATCAGCACATCACCCGCGCGCAGGCAGCCGTTCTGCTGAACCGTCTGCTGGGCCGCTGCATGGCAGGTCAGTCTTACGAGAATGCCCGCCAGTACCCGGATGTCCCCCAGACCCATTGGGCGTGGAAGAACATCTGCGAGGCGTCTGACGGCGTCGCCCTCCGCTGAGCGGAGAATTCAAAAGAGTACGGTAAAAGGCAGTGGAGAGACTGCCTTTTACCGCAGATCCATGGGGGCATAGTATGAAAACGATTCAAAAAAGCGTACCCGTCCAGACGGTGCTCTTCCTCCTGATGGATGCCATTTTCATCATTGTGGCGGGCGGTCTTGCGCTGCTGGTGCGCTTCGACTTCGACTTTGAGCAGGTGCCTTCCGGATATCTTGAGCCGTGGTTTCGTGCTCTGCCCGTTCAGTTCCTGGTCACGGTGGCGGTCTTCTGGCCGCGCCGGATGTACCGCTATCTCTGGCGCTACGTCAGCGCCCATGATGTCGCCGAGATGGTGATATCCGTCGTCCTCGCCTATTGCGCGTTCCATGTGCCAGCGGCGCTTTTCGGCTATCACCAGCCGAGGAGCGTGCTCTTCATGGAGCTTTTGTTCCAGCTGTTCCTGCTGGTGGGCGGGCGCTGCACCTTCCGCTTTCTGCGGATGTTCGCAAGCTCCGCCCGTCAGGCAAGGCAGGAGGAGGGCGAGCGTGTCATGCTCATCGGCGCGGGCGAGGCGGGGCGAATGCTCCTGCGGGAGATCTCCGTCACACCGCAGCTAAAAAGCCATGTCTGCTGCATCATCGACGACGACAAGAGCAAGCAGGGCAAGTACATCGGGAACGTGCCCATCGTCGGCGGGCGGGAGAAGATCCCCGAGATGGTCAAAAAGGAGCGGATCACACAGATCGTCCTTGCCATCCCCGCAGCGTCTGCCAAGGATAAGAAAGAGATCCTGAACATCTGCCAGAAAACGAGCTGCCGTGTACGGAGCCTGCCGGGAATTTACCAGCTGGTAAACGGCGAGGTGAGCATGGCGGCGGTGAAGGATGTGCAGGTGGAAGATCTGCTCGGCAGAGAACCGGTGAAGCTGGATACGACGGCCCTGCTGAATTTCCTGCAAGGGCAGACCGTGCTGGTGACCGGCGGCGGCGGTTCCATCGGCAGCGAGCTTTGCCGTCAGATCGCCAAATATCAACCCAAGCAGCTCATCATTCTGGATATTTACGAGAACAACGCTTATGATATCCAGCAGGAGCTGCGGCGTGTATGGGGCGATCGGCTGAACCTGCGGGTGGAGATCGCCTCCGTGCGAGATAAGGAAAAAGTTTACAGCCTGTTTCAGATGTATCACCCTGACATCGTGCTCCATGCGGCGGCCCACAAGCATGTCCCGCTGATGGAGGAATGCCCAGAGGAGGCCATCAAGAATAACATCTTCGGCACATATCATGTGGTGCGGGCGGCGGAGAAGTTCGGCGTCAAAAAGTTTGTCATGATCTCCACGGATAAGGCGGTGAATCCCACCAACTTCATGGGCGCGACCAAGCGCTTCTGCGAGATGATCCTGCAAAGCAGGACGGACAGCCCCACAGAATTCTGCGCAGTGCGGTTTGGCAATGTGCTCGGCTCCAATGGCTCTGTCGTGCCCCTGTTCAAAAAGCAGATTCAGGAGGGCGGCCCTGTCACCATCACGGACAAGCGTATCATCCGCTATTTTATGACCATTCCTGAGGCTGCCCAGCTGGTGCTCGAGGCGGGCGCCATGGCAAAGCGGAGCGAGATCTTCGTTCTGGACATGGGCGAGCCGGTGAAGATTCTGGAACTGGCGGAAAACCTCATCCGCCTGTCCGGACTGGAGCTGGATAAGGATATCACCATTCAGGAGATCGGCCTGCGCCCCGGCGAAAAGCTCTATGAGGAGCTGCTGATGCGCAGTGAAACACTCTCCAAAACAAGCAATGAGAAGATCTTCATCGAACAGCAGCAGGACATTTCAAAGGACGTCATCATGGATGACCTGCTGCGGCTGGATGAAGCCGTCACCCGCGACATACCGCCTCAGGATCTGATCACCATGCTACGGGAGATGGTCCCGACATATACTTCCCCGGAGGAGATCAACGGTCGAGCAACGGCAGAAGTCTCATAACAGGCGTTGGAACTGGTGGATGAGGAAAATGGACCTCAAAGAAGTGGAGGAAACGGCTTGAAACGGCGTAAAACCATTCTCTGCACCATTCTTGTACTGCTGGCGGTATCGCTGGCGGGGCTTTTCTGGTGGCAGCGCGATAACTTAAAAGCGATCCATGCCGCGACGCAGCATACATCGGCCGAGCTGGAGGAAAAGCTGGAGGAAAACCAGCAGATGATCGAAGAGGCGGTGCGCTCGGCGAGCGAGGTCACGGTGCGCGAGGTCACGGAGGAGGAGCGTCAGGCGCTGCGCGACGGCTCGATGACGCAGGAGCAGCTTATGGAGCGCCTGACGGGCAGCGGGGGAGGGGAACCCTCCCAACCCGATGCGGAGAGCGCTGTCCCGGCAAGCCGTCCGGAAAGCAGCGGCAAAACGGACGCTGCACCTGAGACGCCGGACGTGGCGGCCGCGGGCGAGAAGAGCGAACAAAGCGCGGAAAGCGCCTATCAAAAGGAGCTGTCGGCGCTCATCGCCAAGGTCTACGTCCTGCGCGAGGAGTACACGCTGGCGCTCGATACGATGTATGCCGACGCCAAGGCGGAGTATCTGGCGCTGCCCGCGGAAAAGCGGACAACGACTCAGCTTGCGAAGATGGCAAAGGGCTATCTTTCCCGGGCGAACGCCCTGGAAAAGGAGTGCGACGGGAAGATGGACGAGGTCATCCGCGCCATGGAAACGCTCATCCGGGACAACAATGGCGATCTCACGCTTGTGGATACCGTGATCTATACCTACGCCAACGAAAAGAGCCTCAAAAAGTCCTGGTATATGTCAAAGTTAGAGCAGAAGGGATTGCTTTGAGCAAAAAACGCGAAATCGGCAAGAAACAAACGGAAAAGAGAGGAACATGAGCCATGACGATATTGGTGACGGGCGGTACGGGTTTTATTGGGAGCCACACGGTGGTGGAGCTTCTGAATGCCGGCTATGACGTTGTCATTGCCGACAATCTGTGCAACTCCAAGGTCGAAGTGATCGACCGCATCCAGAAGATAACGAACAAACGGCCTGCTTTCTATCAGATCGACCTGCTGGACAGCGCCGCGCTTGAAAAGGTCTTTGCGGAGAACCGTCTGGACGCCGTGATCCACTTTGCCGGCTTAAAATCCGTCGCGGAATCCGTTGCGGACCCCGGAAGATATCTCGACACGAACCTGACGTCCACCTTCCACCTGCTCAACGCAATGGAAACGCATCAGGTGTACAAGCTGGTGTTCTCCTCCTCCGCCACGGTGTACGGCACGCCCGAGACCATGCCGAACCGCGAGAGCGACATTGTCGGCAAGGTCTGCTGCCCGTATGGGTTCAGCAAGTACCTCAACGAGCTGCTCCTGCATGATTTCGCGCGGCAGCGCGACAAGTTCCGCTTTGCCTCGCTGCGTTACTTCAACCCCGTCGGCGCGCATCCCTCCGGGCTCATCGGCGAGGACTGCGGTCAGAAGGCCCCCAACAACCTTGCCCCCTACATCACCCGCACCCTGCTCGGGCAGTTCCCGTATCTGAGCGTTTACGGCGATCAGTATGATACCGTGGACGGCACGGGCGTTCGTGATTACATCCATGTGGTCGATCTGGCGAAGGGACACCTCGCCGCGCTGAACTATCTTGAAAAAACGGACCGCAAGTATGACGTTTTCAATCTGGGAACGGGCAAGGGGACGACCGTGCTGCAGCTGGTGTCCGCGTTTGAAGAGGCATCGGGCAGGAAGGTGCCTTACCGCATCGTCGGCCCGCGGCCGGGCGACGTGCCTCTGAGCTTTGCCGCCGTCGAAAAGGCAAAGAACATCCTCGGTTGGACGGCGGAATACGACTATAAGGATTGCGCCAGAGACTCCTGGAACTGGCAGGTGCAAAATCCAAACGGCTACACAGAGGAGGGCTAAGCGTTCCGCGCGGCGCTCTTCCCGCATCAGCGCAAAAAATCCCCCGTAAGCGGTTCATTTGAATCGCTTACGGGGGTCATTTTTACCATGCGCCTGTCCGGTGTGGGGGGACGGTTTATTTCTATTGGGCGAACAGCTTGTCTAAGATTGGGGAAATGTTTCCGCCGTCCGCGCCGTCTTCGAGGATGCCGGCGGCGATTAAGCCCTCCTGATTCTGGCTGAGCGCCTGCATCGCGCTGATGTAGCCGTCCAGATCCTTGTTGATCTGCGCGCTTTCATCCAGCTGTTCCGTGTCGTCGATATAATCCATGAATTGTAGCGTCATGCCTTCCTCGTCCTGAGCAAACGCCCCAAGCTGCCCAAGTGCGGCAAAGATCTTGTCGATGTTTTTTTCGCCAGCGGCAGCGGCGATCTGCTGATTGACATAGTCATAATACTCTTGTGCATTGTATTCTTTGCCATCTATGGTCGTTCTCCAGCCCTTCGCTTGCTCGGAATAGGCAAAGGCGGTCATAATGCCGTAGATCGCCCCCACATTGCTCATTGTTCCGCCCATATCAGTAGGGTTAATAAGGCTCATTGCCTTCTCATCCAGCGGTTCCTCTTCCCCCTCATCCGCAGCATTGGTCGTAAACACCGCAAGTAGTCTTTCTGCGGTAGCTTTGTTTGTTTTGCTCGCCGTCAGCAGCAGCGCTGCATTTGCCAGTCTCTGCTTATCAAGCTCGCTGTAGTTTCCGTTTTCATCCGGTTTTATCCCCAAGGTTTCGAGATTCATATCGGCAGTTTGAAGAACATTCGCAAGGAAAGTGCCCCCACCAAGGGCAGAATTCAGCGCATTGATCATTCCGCC